>ERZ772820.2912-NODE-2912-length-11508-cov-3.860211_pt1 | contig 11508 bp, 8 predicted proteins | sample MGYA00511377_ERZ772820 | MGnify/ENA primary metagenome ERZ772820 (study PRJEB29015, sample SAMEA2737684) | human gut metagenome | biome: human gut; feature: human-associated habitat; material: faeces | place: China | collected 2012 ...
GTCATATCCGGATTAGGTGTTAGAAAATAGTTTCCTTCCGGTGTATATTGTCTAAGTCCGCCCCATATATTAAAGTTTCCATCTAGAATATTATTTCCGTAAACTTTAATAGTCCATATACCGGGGCTTGGCTGTTTAAATCTCATAAAAATCAACTGTCCTCCTGTCCCCGACTCCACAAGTTCATATGTTAATTCAATTGAAGATTGCTCAAACACAAAATTAATGTTTTCTACGCTACCCTGCCGCACCGGGATTCTTGGCACGCTTTCCCCGAAAGGCGACACAAAGCCTACTGAAAATATATCCGGAGCGTTACCCCACAGTTCTAAAACAAAGCCCGGCACATTATCGCCTACACGAAATTCTACGTTGTGGGTGGTGTTTTCGGTTGCCATTCCTATTGTACCTCTATAATGAAGTCTTTCATTGCCTTCATTTCCTGCTGCCACTACAACGCAGTTGCCTATTTTGCTTCCTATTCTGTTAAGCACTTCATCTAAAGGTGAGCCTCCTGCTCTTCCACCATTTCCACATCCTAATCCTACAACTATAACTATTGGCTTTTTTTGTTTTATTGCCACATTTTTCAAAAAAGAAGCTGCAAGCATTATGTCATTTTCCTGATAAAGAGGCTGACTTCCCATGGCATAAAAATAATTAGTAAGATATTTTTTTGCCTCCTTAAGTTTTACCATAACAATTTCGCTATCCGGCGCCGCCCCTATAAAATCCCCCTGCTCATCATAACTTCCGCAGGCTATCCCTGCCATAAAAGTTCCGTGACCGTTTTCGTCCCTGTGCGGAACCACTTCTAACGGATTGTCTGCCTGAAGCGCCCTGTTTATTTCTTCTCTTGTATACTCACTTCCATAACTAAAGCCCTCTGGCGGATTTCCCTTAACATCAGTCTGATCCCATATACTCAAAATTCTTGTTTGCCCTGTGGACTTTTGAAACAGCTTGTTTGTATAATCAATTCCCGTGTCAATAAAGCCAATTATCACATCTCTCCCTGTAAGATTAAACCCCGACTGGTTCTGCAACCTTATGGAACCTGTTGCCGCCACGGCAGTTGTATCCATTAAACCATACAACTTTGGAATAACATTGTATGTAAAATTAGCAACATTTATAGTAGGTAGCATATCAAGCCTGTAATATGCACAAAAGTACGAATCGTCTATAACCTGAGTACATTCAGCCTGCTCCGTTAAGGCTTCACTAATGTCACCGTTATACCTGCCAATGAAATCACCATATTCCTCCGACAAAATAATATTATTACAATTCATTGATTGCCCTTGAAATAAAATTAATATAAGTTTATGTAGAAGCGGTGGAAGATATGAACGGAATTATGCAATGCGTCCCCCGATAGCAAGTATTCCGGGACATAAACAATGCAAACAATATAAATCAATACAAAAATACCCGGAGTTATAGAAATTTAGATAATTAATTTTCCACAACTCCGGGTATTATATTTCTATTATTTTTTTAAGTTCTTCTAACCTTCTATAAGGTCCTGGCCTCTCATTCCTATTACCGGGCCACCTGTTCCATTAATGTATTCTTCTGTAATTTTTACAGTTCCAATGTTGTCATCTTTTGGAATTTCATACATTATATCAAGCATAAATTTCTCAATGATTGCCCTTAGTGCTCTGGCCCCTGTTTTCTTTTCTATTGCTTTCTTGGCAATTGTTCTAAGAGCACCTTCCGTAAATTCAAGTTTTACTTCATCAAGTTCAAGCAATTTCTGATACTGTTTGATAATTGCATTCTTTGGATCTGTAAGAATCTTTACAAGCATGTCTTCTGTTAATCCATCCAAAGTAAATACAATTGGAAGTCTTCCAAGGAATTCAGGAATCATACCAAATTTTCTCAAATCTTCTGATGTTACTTTTTTCATAATATTAGGATCATTATCGTATTTGTCTGTTAATTCACTTTGGAAGCCTATGGCTGCCTGCTTGTTAAGTCTTTCCTTAATAATGTCTTCCAAATCCGGAAAAGCGCCACCGCAAATAAACAAAATATTTTTTGTGTTAACTGTAGCAAGTGGCACCATTGCATTCTTGCTTGTTGCACCAACAGGAACTTCAACTTCGCTTCCTTCCAAAAGCTTAAGCATTCCCTGCTGAACTGACTCTCCGCTTACATCTCTGCTACTTGTATTCTGTTTCTTTGCAATCTTGTCTATTTCGTCAATAAAAATAATACCTGTTTCTGCTCTTTCAACATCATTGTCTGCTGCTGCCAAAAGTTTTGAAACAACGCTTTCAATATCATCGCCAATATACCCTGCCTCTGTAAGTGATGTTGCATCTGTTATTGCAAGAGGAACATCTAATAACTTAGCTAAAGTCTTAACAAGGTATGTTTTACCTGAACCTGTAGGTCCAATCATTAACATATTTGACTTTTCAATTTCAATTTCGTCCATTGTGTTTGTTGCAACTCTCTTGTAGTGATTATAAACTGCAACAGACATAACCTTCTTAGCATAATCCTGTCCGATAACATAATCGTCTAACTTACCTTTTATAACATGAGGTGCAGGAATCTTGTTAATATCCAAAACAGGTGCTTCTTTCTTTTCTGAAGATTTTTTCTTTTTAAGTTTCTGTTTCTTTGGAATTTCTCTTCTAAAATCATCCGTAGTCATCATATGAATTCCCGGAGTATTAAGCAACTCTTCTAATTCATCCTTGCTTATGCTCATATTCATGCCAAAGTTCTGGAAACTATTAAAACTCTTCTGCAGACAATCTGCGCACACACAAATTCCACCCGGCATATCAATCATAGTTCCTGCTTTACTTTCAGGTCGTCTACAAACATAACAAATCTTCTCGTATTCATCTTCATTACTCTTGTCTGATGAATCACCATTCTCACTTTTATCAACATTGTTATTGTCTGTAGAATTGTTATCATCATTTACTATTACTTTATTATCATTTTCCTTTGAGTTATTGTCTATAACTTGATTGTTTTCAGCTACAACCTCTCGGAAATCATTTTCATCTAAAGTCTTGTTTTCAAATTCATCTTTGTTCATTGTATCTCTCCATTCTGCGATATTATTCACAAATAAAAAAAGTATATCACATTTAATCCTACATACTAATCCACAACATACTCTGCGAACATCAGTAATTTAATATGAAACACCATTTAATACATGGCTTAGTTTAACATATATTAACTAAAATTAAAACATACAAAATTGACCATATTCTGACTTAAATGTTACATATTTTTTAACATTTCAAAAGAGGCAACCCTCTACCGGATTGCCTCTTTGTTATAAACAAAACACTTTATGAGAAAGAAATTTTTAACTTTTTTAGTTTGCGGCATTCTGTGTTGTTTCAATTACGCTCTTGTCGCCAAGTGTAACTGTAACATCTTTTGTCTTGTATTCTCTGCCGTCTCTGTATTCTATAGTTACTTTAACCTGTTCGCCTTTCTTGTAGTATTCAAGCATACTCTGTAATGATGTCATTGATGAAACATCCTGCCCGTCAAATTTTGTAATTACATCTGATGCTGCGATTCCGGCATTTTCAGCAGGGCCACCTTTTACTACGCTCTGTACCTGGATTCCCTGTGGAATTGAGTAAGCCTGTGATGTCTGCTCATCTACATCAAACCCTGAAATTCCAAGGTAACCCCTTTCATCTTCTGATACTTTTGTTCTTGTTTCTTTTGTTTCAAGGTTACTAATAATATCTTTTACAGATGAAATTGGGATTGCAAAGCCCATACCTTCAACGCTGGCATTTGAGCTGCTTCCGCTTGATGAATATTTTGCAACGTTAATTCCGATAACTTCGCCACTGGCATTTAATAATGCTCCGCCACTGTTACCACCGTTAATTGCTGCGTCTGTCTGAAGTAATGTCATTGTCTGATTTTCAAGCTGAACCTTTCTGTCTTTTGCACTGATAATGCCTGTTGTTACTGACTGTCCATATCCTAAAGCATTACCAATTGCAATAACACCTTCGCCAACGTTAACTTTATCTGAATCGCCTAATGTAGCTTTCTTAATATTTTTTAATACATCTGATGGAATGTCTTTTAATTTTACTGCAACAACTGCTACGTCTTTTGTTGAATCAGTTCCCTTAATGTATCCATCAACTGAATCCTTTGATTCTGTTCCGGCAAACTGAATCTTTAAGCTGTCTGCACCTTCAACAACGTGATTGTTTGTAACTATAAGAAGTTCTGTACTTGTCTGGTCTACAATAATACCTGAACCTGCTGCATCTTCTTCATATGAATTGCTCTTGTTGTTTCCGCTATTTCCACCACCAAAATAGTATTCCCAAATATCCTGTGAATAATCGTTTCTTGATTCAACTAATGTCTTGCTTGTAATAGCTACAACACTTGGCATTGCACTGCTTACAACACTTGAAACATCTGTTACTGTAACGCCTGATGTCGATGAAGAATTAGCATCGTTCTGTGTGTTTGTTGAGCCGATTGATTCGTAATTGCCTGAATCACTGCTATTGTTACTATTGCTATTGTTATCATTGTTGCTTAATGTTCCGTCTTCCAAAACATTTGTTAATGAATCTTTATTCTTTGAAATATAAGCTGCTGAAATACCAATTGTTCCTGCAAGTAAAACTACACAAACTGCAACAACGGCTATTAAAGTTCTCTTCTTTTTCTTCTTTTTACCATTACCATTGTTATTGTTGTTACTGTTATAATTGTAACCATTGTTTGTCTGAGAATCATTTGTTGAATAATAATATCCATTATTCTGTGAATTATTAGAATTGCTATTATAATAGCTGCCATTCTGTGTACTATCATTGCTACTATTGTTGCTTCCCTGCGAATAATAAGTACTATTTCCACTTACATCATCTGCGTTATGATGCTCATCATTTACATATGACTGTCTGTAAACACTGCTTTCCTGTTCAGCTGTCTGCTCTGTATTCTGTTCTGAACTATTCACAGCATCCTGTGAAACCTGCTGGCTGTTTACCTCTTCAAAATTATTGTTTTCTGTACCTGATATATTGTCATCGTTGTTTCCCTCCGGATTTGAACCAAATCCATTTGGATTCTCGTTATCGTACATCTTCCTTTTCTCCTTTCAGGCTCTTTTTTTTAATAAAGAACAAAATTTTGTATTACCTCATCTATTCCTTATTTGATTATAGGTATAGTTTAACGGCTAGTTGTGTTGATTTTGTGTTCTACTTATTAAAAAATTGCGAAAATCTGCCTATTGTTTGCAGGCTGCCATTTTCGGCGACTATATGCAGAAAAAAGGAGTCGCAATTTGCAACTCCTACATTTTTAATAAAACTGGCTCTTACCGCCATCATCATAATCATAACTTACGGATTCTGTCTCACCTTCCTTATTCTTTTTAGCATCTCCACTCATGTCTATACCTGTTGAGCCATCCGAATACACACCTGTATCAGTCTGTATCTGATTTCCGATAGTATTAACAGTGCTTGTTGGCTGGTAATTCTTTTCACCGAAAAGATACTCATGAAGCTCCGATACGTTATCACTTAAGCCTTTTGGCATAACATAACTGGTTCCACTAATAGTTCCCGTTTCAAGGTTTGACGGAAATCCCTGACTTCCCGATAATTTAAAATCAAATATAATTGGAATCATATTTACAATTTCTTTAAAAGTAAAACTTGTGGAAATAATTTTGTTTTTGTTAGTGTTGGCATTCATAACACCCGAAACCATTTCCTGCAATTCGCTAAAGCTTGCACTCTTTGCCTTTTCTACCAACTTCATCATAACTGAACGCTGTCTTGCTGCTCTACCAAAATCGTCTCTAACCTCTTCCCCTGTTTTTGGATCATAGAAAGTAGCTTTTCTGATTCTACAATATGTTGTGGCCTGAATACCATTTAACTTAATATTCTTTCCACTCTTCTTAACATATTTGGGTTTTACACCAATTGAGCTACAAGTACTGCTCATATGATAATTAAGCTGCTGTAATTCATCATCTGTAAGATTAACTTTTATTCCTCCCAATGTGTCTATAATCTCAGCAACACCTGAAAAGTTAACTGTAACATAATCAGTAATGTTAAGGTCAAGATTCATGTTAAGTGTATTAATCGCCGCTTCAGGTCCACCACCTGCATAGGCTGAATTAATCTTAAAGTACTTATAAATGGTTCCATCTTTTCCGTAAATTCCAAGATAAGTATCCCTATACACTGATACCATTTTTACTTCGCCTGTAGTGTTATGTACACTAACAATAAGTATGGAATCGCTGTTAGAAGCATCAACTTCTCCTTCTCTTGAATCTACACCAAACAATACAAAATTAGTATATTCTTCTGAATAATTGTATTTAAGTTTGTTAGTTTTGATACTGTTATCATCAAAATTAAGATCTCGTACACTCTCGTTGTAACTGTTATTTCCCCACCAGGTTATAATTTTCTGGCCTATTGCTGTGTTTGCCATAGCCTTTACAACCTGGGTCTTTACTGATGGCACAAATAAAATCACAGCCATCATAACTATAAGTAGTCCAAAAATAACTTCCATTGTTGTTACAAATCTTTTTAATCGTTTTACTGTTTTTAACTGTTGCTCTGAGCTTTTCGTTTTTCTCCTAGAACTCATGCTTTTCTCCAATCATCTTCTTTTTAGTAACTTATAATTAATCTTATCTGTATCCGTTAGGATTGTTCTTCTGCCAATTCCATGAATCAGCACACATTTCCTTAATGTCGTATTTTGCTTCCCAGCCTAATTCTTCCTTGGCCAAAGTTGCATCTGAATAACATTCAGCAATGTCACCAGGTCTTCTGTCTGTAATTACATAAGGAATGTCAATTCCGCTTGCTTCGCTGAAATTCTTAATAACGTCTAATACGCTGTATCCCTTTCCTGTTCCAAGGTTATATACCTTAACTCCCGGATTTTCTTTAATCTTATCAATTGCATTTACATGACCTGTAGCCAAATCCATTACATGGATGTAATCTCTAACTCCTGTTCCGTCAGGTGTTGGATAATCATTTCCAAATACATTAACTCTTGGAAGTTCTCCTGTTGCAACCTTTGTAATATAAGGCATAAGGTTGTTTGGAATTCCGTTAGGATCTTCGCCGATAAGTCCACTCTTGTGTGCTCCAATTGGGTTAAAGTAACGAAGAAGAATTACATTCCATTCCTTGTCTGCAAACTGAATGTCTGTAAGAATCTGTTCAAGCATTGACTTTGTCCAGCCATATGGGTTTGTACACTGTCCCTTAGGGCATTTTTCTGTTATAGGAATTTCTGCCGGATCTCCGTATACTGTTGCTGATGAACTAAAGATAATATTCTTTACTCCATGTTTACGCATTACATCGCACATAGCTAATGTTCCTGAAATGTTATTTGTGTAATATTCAAGTGGCTTCTGTACTGATTCGCCTACAGCCTTTAAGCCTGCAAAATGGATAACTGCATAAATATCGTTTTTTGTTAAAATCTTATCCATTAATTCCTTGTCTGCAATGTCACCTTTGTAGAATTTTAAAGTTTTACCTGTAATCTTTTCCACTCTCTTAAGTGATTCTTCGCAAGCATTGCTTAAGTTATCTATAACTACCACGTCATATCCTGATTCCAATAATTCAACACAAGTATGACTTCCAATAAATCCTGCTCCACCTGTTACTAAAATAGTGCTCATTATTCTACCTCCATTATTTAGCTTTCGCTTTAATTTTTATTGTAACATTATTCATCAGTGTAGTGTTATCCGGCACTGCTACGTCCACATGTACCGTTGTTGTTCCTTCCTTAACTTTCCCCAAATCTGCACTAATGGCCATGTCATCTTTTGTTAATTGGCTGATTACTTCTTCCTCTCCCTGTAAAGTAACTTTAACCTTTTTTGTAACTAGCTGTACATCCAAGTCGCTGCTTAAGTCATTAAGAGATACTTCAGAAGCATCATATTCAAATGTTCTTGTGATAAGCTTCTTAATTACAACCTTTACGGTTATAGTTGATTCTCCGCTAACAGACAATCCTTTTGGTAATTTGCCTGTCACATCTATATTCTGTGTCACATCACCTTTGGCATCTGACACATCTATATCATCCTGTATATCTAATGATTCAATGCTGTCAAGAGATTCTTCACTACCGTAAACTGTAATACTGTCACTTGAAAGAATCACATCATCCACAACATAACCATCTGCCGGCTTACCTAATTCATCTTTATTTATAGTTGAAATTGGAACCTGTTTTGCTCTTAAAACATTAACATTTACCCTTATCTTCTTATCTGATAATTCAATTTCATCTGATTTAATTTCTTTGTCGTTCTTATCATAAAGTATTACAGGACATTTTTTTGAAATATTAGTATTTGTTCCATCCAAGCTACATCTTACTGCTACCTTTTTGATTTTGTCAATAATTGATGTTGGAGCTTTTACTGTAACTTCGTCTGTGGACATTGAGCTAAGCCCTGCCACATAGCCGTCAGCAACCTTTCCTGTATACTCAACAACCAAGTCTGTAAAATCTTTTTCTTCAACATTTTCCACATCTACCAGAATAGTCTGGGCTGACTGTTTTACAATTGTAATCTTTCTTCCCAGAGAAGCATTCTTAGTTGTTACATCAACAGGAATTGAGTTGACTTTTGACAATTCCTTTAAAGATGCAGTAGCCCTGAAATCTTCTGCTGATAAGTTACTTACAATTGATCTTTTGCCTGAAACAGTAATATTCAAGTACTGTTCAGACTTAACATTATATACCATATCTCTGCTGGTTATTGCACTTTCGTTTGTAACGGATATTGGAATATTTGATACAGTAATGGTTTTCTCCGGATCGTTAACATTAACAATTGCCAGCCACAAAACCAATGCTATTAATACTGCAAGAAATTTCAAACCAATATTATTTGTCAGAGACATCTTTAGTTTCGTTAACATCTTTTTCATTGCGTCCCCTTCCTTTCAAAAATCTTCTTGGTTTAACTTCCTCTTTATCCTGAGCCTTTATAAGCTCATTTTTCAGAATTGAAGCATCTGCGTATCTAATTAACTTGCCTTCTTTTGCAATGGAAATACTTCCTGTTTCTTCTGACACAATAACAACTATACAGTCTGAAACTTCACTAATTCCAAGTCCTGCTCTATGTCTTGTACCCAAATCCTTGCTTAAAGACGAGCTGTCTGACAGTGGCAGATAACATGTTGCTGCCACTACCCTGTTTTCATCTATAATAACTGCACCATCGTGTAATGGTGTGTTTTTTTCAAAAATATTAATTAACAACTGGCTTGAAATACGTCCGTCTATCTTTATTCCTGTTTCAATAAACTGACCTAAATCGTGCTGCTGTCTTATAACAATTAAGGCTCCTGTTTTAGCCTTTGCCATCTCAAGAGTTGCTCTTGTTATTTCTTCAACTGATCTGTCGCTAAAATTAGATTCATTGTTGCCATTTTCAAATTTTAATACTTTGAAAATAACATTCTTTCTACCTAATTCTTCCAGAGCCCTTCTAAGTTCAGGCTGAAATATAATTACAAGTGCTATAATACCTGCACTTAATGTCTTGTTAAATATCCATAGCAGTGTTGTCAAATGAAATAAAGAAGCCACAAGCATAAAGATTACAAGCACAAAAATACCCTTTAATAATACCCATGCCCGGCTTTTTCTAAACCATAAGACCACATAGTAAATAGCTACAGACATTATAACTATTTCAACAATGTCACTTGCATAAATTTCCGGCACTGTTAAATATTTTTCTATATAATTTGAAATATAATTTAATACTGTGCTCACTTTATTTCCCCTTTCCATAATACTCTGCTTTATAATGTCGAAAACCTCTTCAATTAAGAATAACGTTTTTTATTTGATTTTTATTGCAAACTCTATTTCCAATTCTTCTTTTTCTTTCTCTGTGCATTAATTCTTTTAACATTCATTTCAGGTGCTACCACGTTAATCTTAGTCACTGCCTTAACGTAATAATAGTATTCGTCATCCTCAAACTGAGTGTGTTCTGTTCTTGAATAATCCACTGAAAATACGAAGAACTGAATAATGCATCCTAACAATATAGAGCCTACGCTCCCAAGAATAACCTCAATTATTGAATATTCTGTGTTCAAAGTAAGTGCTCCAACCAAAATTATAACACAATCTACCACTCCGCCTACTATAATCGCAATAATCCAGGCATTGTTAACTGATGATCTTCTTATAAAATAAACTACTAATGTAGTTATAATAAATGCTGCAATAACCAAAAATAATTGATTATTAACACTAATCATTTTTAATACTGTATTAAGATTTGCTGCGTTAGTTCCCTCTGATGCAACATTCTGAATTGCGTCTGCATTCTTGCCTATTACGGCTATCATATAATATACTATTGTTCCAAATGTAACCGATACTATTGATACAGGTGTGCATATTAATCCTGCAATAATCGGAACAATATATGGTATTTTCATGAAAAACGCCATGGGAACAAAAAGTACGAATATTCCCTGTGTTGGTGTAAATCTAAAATACAAAAGTAACATTATTAGCAAAATAATTACCACTAATGCCCCAAGTTCTATTGATAATGTAAATATGTTAATACACATAATAGCCGTTAAAGCTGTTATTATAATTGTCCAAGGCATAAAGGCCATAATAACTGATATTCCCATTATTACAGGCCACATTGTTAATAAATCATTATATCCAACATTCTTTTTTATTAGAGTTAATGCTATAAACGCACTGATAAATTTAATAATCGGATTAACATAAAACTCATGTTCCGCGTAAAAATTCTTTAATTTCTCCTTATATACAAGTAATCCCATCATTATTCTTCATCGCCTCCCTCTCCAAGTTCATCAATAATGGCATCATATTCCAATTCCTGAATACGGTGCAGTGTTTTCAAATCTCCATTATATTCTTTTAAATGCTTTCTTATATTTCTAAACTTGTGTGAGAAAAAAGCATAACTAAAAATCATATATAAAACAACGGATACAATATATAAAATCACAAGCATTACTATTAAAGCTGTAAGTCTTCCTGTTGTTGTAAGACTTGATATAACCTTGTCAGACTTATACATAAACCATAAAACCAAACAAAGCAAATATGCAACTGTTATATATAAAAAAGACTTAAGCATTTTTAGTGACATATAATCACCTCTGAAATACTTGCTTGTTTTAATCTCTTTTTTTTGATTTTTCTGCTCATATAATGACAGCTTTGTCATTAGTATAATCTTTTCATTATTAAGCATTTTAAATCTCCTTAAAATTGAATCTCTAACTTTTTCGTATAGAAACCCATAATTATTTTTAATTCTATCATAGGTGGGAAAAATTTACTACAGGATTTACGAATTAATTTTGTTTATATGTAGTCCAAAAAGGGAACCTTGCAAACACGTTGATTTTATTATTTTGCTCCGCCGCC
>ERZ772820.2928-NODE-2928-length-11454-cov-20.827002_pt1 | contig 11454 bp, 12 predicted proteins | sample MGYA00511377_ERZ772820 | MGnify/ENA primary metagenome ERZ772820 (study PRJEB29015, sample SAMEA2737684) | human gut metagenome | biome: human gut; feature: human-associated habitat; material: faeces | place: China | collected 2012 ...
TTAGCTAAATTTATAGTATTACTTTTTTTGAAATTATTAATTTATAAGTAATACTTTAAATACCTATTTATATTACATTTTTTATAATAAAGTTCATTAAACAATTTTTTTCATTGTTTAATAAATTGAATCCTTATAAACGAGGTTATAGGAAGATGAATATTAAAAACAAATTTTTTTTTATATTGGTTGCATTGATTGTTGGTTTGTTAACAATTAATGGTGCATTTGCAGAAACAGCTGATTCAATGCCTGAAATTGATCAGGGTACTGTTTCAGGTGATGCAGAATTAATAAGCACAAACCCTTGGAGTACCACAGGAAGTCTTGAATATACAATTCATGATGGTGTGCAGGAAATTACTTCTGCTAAGGTAATTGTAAATATCTATTCAGGTAGTGGAAATTCGGAAACCTATGCTTTACACTCAAATACTACATTAAACACAGCAGGAAATAGTAAGGTATTAGGATATGAAAATTTAACTTATGTTGGTAATCAGGTTGGTGATCCAAATGTGTATGTGATTAATAATCATACTACAAAACAGTATTCTGATTATCAAATGGTTTATGATGTTTTAGATGATTTAAAAGATTTAGGTCCTAATTCAAAAATTAAAATAGATGTAACTAGCACTCCATTTGAAGGTAAAGCTTTTGATGGACGAATAAAAATGATTGGATTATTTATTGCATATAATGACGGGGACAGCGACAGTATCACATATTGGTTAAATGTGGGAATGTCATGGACTCAGGGCACTGTAAGTAATTTAATTTATACAAAAAATTACACTGGTGACATAGGTGAAGTTAACTTTGAAGCAATAATGTTATCCAGCTATAATGGAGCATATAAGTTTAATGATAATCAACTCTTTATTCCAGAAGACACTATAGTGAAGGATTATTATATATATAATAAATGGAATGTTACAGATTATTTCCAAATAGGGGATAATAATAATTTTACATATTCTGCACTATCTCAGGGATATGGTTCTATTAAATCAAGTGTTCAATTACTTAAAGTGATTAACAGAGAATCTCCTGTGGTTACTACTAATATTGCTTCAGAATATAAAAATTCTATTTATGCAGGTGTTACTAATAATTTAACTATTACAGTTAACAGTATTAACAAGGATTTAACTAATGTAACTGTTTATGTTTATGATAATGGCCGTGTTGTTGGTTCTTATTTGGTTGATTTTCTAAAAGCTAATTCTTCCAAATCAGTAAATATAATTGATTCTTTTATTAGGCCAATTGATGAAAATACTGTTTTAGGAAACAATAATACCAATGTTGTTTACAGAGTTATTGTTGAAGATAAAAACGGTATTTTAAATGACACCAACAGCAGCAATTTTATGGTGGTTTATAACGGTAATTTGGGAAAAGATTTGGCATATCCTGCCATGAATGCTACAATTACACGTGTTTATGATATTACTGGTGATGTAATTATTTTAAATAAAGAGGATTCATCATATTTAGGATCCAAGAGTACAAATGGAAGCGACACATGGAATATTGATTTTAAAGGGGAGTTAAAAGAAGGATTGTTATATGTTTCATATAACTGGAATAAGCAAGCTGATGTAAGTGATTGGATAGTTACTTTCAATAATAAAATCATTACACCAATTGCCCATTACCGTGATCAATCTAATTTAGGAGTATACGGTAAACATGGCTACGGACTTGCGGTTTATAATGTTACAGATTTAATTAATAAAGGATTAAATACTTTTACTTTAAATAAAACAAGTGGTTTAACTGCTGTTTATCCAAGTTCTTTATTACTTTTAACTAATAATGAAAATGGTGCTAATAAAACTGTTTATATAAGTGAAGGTGCTGATTTACTTTCTAAAACAAATAATAAAAATTTAGATGTCGGGTCTTATACTAAATTTAACATTGACTCTACTTCAATGATTAATTCAACATTATATGTTTTTGCAGCAGGCGGACAAAAAAATGAAGGGAATATTGTTTTTAATGGTGAAATAAAAAGTGATGTATGGAATAAAACTTCAAATTCAATTGATTATTATACTTTCAACACCACTGGTTTAACTAAAGACAATAACACTGTATTTTTCCAATCTACTGGTTCAACCATTCTTTCATTACATCAAATACTTGTTGTAGAACGTGAAAACACACAAAACATACAATTAACAGTTGAAAATCTTGAAAAATATTATGGTGGTTCAGAAAAACTTAATGCTACCTTAAAAGATGGAGCTGGAAATCCGATAGCTAATAAAACTATTACATTTACTATAAATGGTCAAAAATATAATAGAACAACTAATTCCAATGGAATTGCATCCTTGGCAATTAATTTAAGGCCTGGAGTATATGATGTAACAACAATGTATGATAATATGTCTGTTTATTCAAATGTTGTTGTTAAAACCACTATTGAAAGTAAAGATCTTGTTAAAATGTATCAAAACGGAACTCAATTCTTTGCAACTTTCTTAGGTACTGATGGTAAACCGTTAGCTAACAATACTAAAGTAACATTTAATATTAATGGTGTATTTTATACACGTCAAACTAATGAAAATGGTGTAGCTAGGTTAAATATTAATTTAAGACCTGGTGAGTATATTTAACTGCTATCAATCCAGTTAATAGTGAAAGTGAAGGATTTAATATAACTGTTAAATCTTTAATTGAGTCAAGTGATTTAACTAAGCACTACAGAAATGATTCTAAATTTGAAGTAAAAATTTACAATAAAGATGGAACTCTAGCAATAAACAAAAATGTTACATTTAATATTAATGGTGTATTCTATAATAGAATCACTGATTCAAATGGTGTAGCTAGGTTAAATATTAATTTAAGACCTGGAAATTACATAATAACTACTATATTTGAGGGTTTAACTATAGGTAACAATATAAATGTCTTGCCGACTTTAGTAACAAGTGACCTCTCTATGAAATACCTTGACGGCAGCAAATTCACTGCACAAACATTAGACGGTCAGGGTAATCCATTAACTAATCAAAATGTTTCATTTAACATAAATGGTGTATTATATCAGAAAGTAACTGATAAAGAGGGTATAGCATCATTAAATATAAGATTAATGCCTGGAGAATATATCATTACTTCATATTGGAATGATTTCGAAGTTGGAAATACAGTAAAAGTAGATTAAAATTTAAAAGAGAATTTTACAATTCTCTTATTTTTTTAAAATAAATTTTATATACTTTAAAGTAGAAATGGTAAATACGTAATTAATGTATTATTGATTATATTGAGGAAATAAATATGGATATGATGAGTGTAATGTGGCAATTTGGTGTACTGGCTGCCGTAATCATATTTGGAATAAAAATTGGTTTGGCGTCTGGTCTTGCTAACTTGTCAAAAAAATTATTTGCATGTATCTGTGTCGGTTATGGCGGTGGTGTTTTATTATGTACATATGTTGCATCATTCTTTGCTGAACAGATTACTGAAGCTATTTATAGTTATAATACTGTTTTTTATATAATTATGGCATCTATCATGATTATCGCGGGATTGTTTACTATAAGAGAATGGAAAGTTCATGATAAAAATACAACTACTGCTACCTGTTTAGCGGTTGTTGCTCCTTGTCCATGTTGTTTTGGAGCGATTATTGCTTCTGTTTTAATTGTAGCGCCTACTGTAGGTTTTTCATTTATGGGTTTAAGTAAATATGTTGCAGCGGCATTGTTAGTTGTTATGATTGTAACCTATTTTGTATCCAATACTATCATTAAATTTATAGATAAGCCTTATCCTATTGTATTGGGAAATTTCATGTTATTTTTAGGTGCTTATTTCTTGTTGTCAGCTATTGTAATACCAAGTATTGCCCAAGCAATGCAGGGGCAATTTGGCGGAGTAACTATGATTGATTCTCAATCTTTAATTTTAATTTTAGTTGCTTTAGTTGCTTTAGTGATTGTAGGTGTAGTTTTATATAAAAGAAGTGATAATTTATTAAAATAAATATATTAGGTGATATTAAATGAGTTCAATACCGGGTACAGAATATTTAAGCGGAGCTTTAAATGTTATATCTCAAAGTTTAACAATTCCTGTAATGGTTTTATTATTAATAATTGCTGTTGTTTCTGTTATTGCTTTAGGTGGATTCATATCTGAATACACATCAATGAAAAAAGTAGGTGTCGGAAAAATAAGGGATTTAATATTTAAAATTAATACAGCAGCTTCTGTTGATGATTTGATGAATGTTATATCTGGTTCTGATATTCCAAAATCTCAAAAGAAAGTTTTAACTGAGATTGCAAAATCAGAAGCATTAGATAGTGATTCTAGAGAAGCTTTAGCTCGTAAATTAGTTGAACATGAAGAAGAAAAAATTGATAAAAGTTTAAGAAATACAGATATTATTACTCGTGTCGGACCAACTTTAGGATTAATGGGTACTTTAATTCCATTAGGTCCGGGTCTTGCAGCATTAGGTGCTGGAGATGTAAATACCCTTGCAGATGCATTAACTATTGCATTCGATACTACTGTTGTGGGTATCGGTTCCGGTGCTTTATGTTATTTTATTTCTAAAATTAGAAGAGGTTGGTATGACCAATATCTTTCTGATTTAGATGCGTTATCTGATGCAGTTCTTTTTTTCATGAATAAACAGTGATTTTATGGTTAGAAGAAAACAAAGAAGGAGAAGAGCTTCTGATGATGACATAGATCCTATGGCAGGTACAACAAACCTTGTTGATGCAATGCTGGTTCTTGCATTAGGTTTTTTAATATTTGTTGTAATTAGTTGGAATATGCAAAGCGTTATTTTTTCCGACATGAGCCAAGATCAAAAGCAGGCGGTTATGGAATCTATGAAACAGGTTTCAGAAGTTACACAAGGTCAAGAATTAAATGATACTCCAGACACATCTCAAAGTTCTGGACAAGGTTTCACTGAGCTGGGAAAAGTCTATAAAGATCCATCGTCAGGGAAGCTGATTATGGTAGAGGGATAATCCTTCTACATTTAACTTCTTTTTTTTAAAATTTTAATTTATCAGTATTTCTTAAACATTTTTACATAAAAATTAAGCAATATTTTCTTCTTATTCTATCAGTAGCATAAACATAATAAATTATAAATACTCAATCAATTAAATAAAATAAGATAAGGTGATTAAGTAATGGAATTTTGTCCTGAATGTGGAGCTATATTACTTCCTATGAATAAAAAATTAAAATGCAAGTGCGGATATGAAAAATCTTTATCTGATGAAGTTAAAGACCAGTATGAAGTTAAGGGAGAAACAAATCCTAAAGCAGAAATAATAGTTACTGATAATAAGAATGTAGCATTGCCTACTACAACAATTACATGTTATAAATGTGGCGGAACTAAAGGTTACTGGTGGACAGTACAAACAAGGTCTGCAGATGAAGCTCCAACAAATTTTATCAGATGTGCAAAATGTGGAAACACATGGCGGTCATCTAACTAATTTTTTAAATATTATTAGGTATAAAGTATTATACTATGAAAATGCTTCAAAAGACATTAAGGTCAGTTGTAGATAATCCGAAACATATTTTCAAACTGGCTGTTCAGGGAATATTTGTAGGTATTTTTGCCGGAATAATGGTTTGTTTATATCGATTTCTTTTATACTCATCAGAAAGTATTTTAAGAAATTTTTTGGAATTCATCAACGGAAATATCTTTTTAATTATAGCATGGTTTATCATATTAGCTATTTTAGGATTATTTACAGCTTTTTTAGTAAAATGGGAACCTGATAGTATTGGCAGTGGTATTCCGCAAATCAATGCAGAGGTTAAAGGTTTTTTAAACACTAACTGGTTGAAAATTTTAACAGCTAAGATTAGTGCCGGAGTCTTAACTGCACTGGGTGGTCTGTCTTTAGGTCCTGAAGGGCCTTCTGTTCAAATAGGCGGAATGGCCGGAAAGGGAATCTCCAGAATTTTTAAGGAATCAAGAACAGATGAACTGAGACTTATTTTAGCCGGTTCAACTGTAGGTATTACAGCGGCTTTTAATGCTCCGTTAGCTGGAGTGATTTTTATAATTGAAGAAATCAATCACAGTTTTGATAAAACACTAATTTTTATAGCATTGACTGCATCAGTTGTTGCTGATTTTATATCCAAATCCTTTTTTGGACAGGCAACAGTTCTGAATTTCCCATTACATAATCTTCCGCTGTCATCTTACTGGCTTTTGATTGTTTTAGGACTGCTTTTAGGTATTTTAGGTTATGTTTACAATGTTGGAATGATTAGGGCAAATGACAGATTGGCTAAAATGTCTAATATTCCACTTGAAATTAAATTCATATGTGTATTTTTAATATCTGGTGTTGTAGCACTATTTATTCCTGAAATTCTTGACGGAGGACATTTCATGCTGGATATGCTTGATGTAGCTATTCCGTCATTGGGTATTTTGATATTTTTACTTGTAGCCAAATATCTCTTTTCAGTGGTGTCTTTTTCAGCAGGAACTCCTGGAGGAATATTTTTGCCTCTACTGGTTTTAGGAGCATTTATTGGAGCTATTTTTGGTTCTGTTGTAATTCCTATTTTTGGTCTTGAAAGTTATTTGATATACAAGTTTATTGTTATTTCAATGGCAGGATTTTTTGCAGCTACCGTAAGGTCTCCGATTACAGGGGTTGTTTTGCTTTCTGAAATGTGCGGATCAACAGAATCTCTGGTAGCTATGCTGATTGTAGCTATTATTGCATATGCTGTTCCTATGCTGCTGAATAACCGTCCGATTTATGAGTCTTTATTTGAAAGATTACTGGCTAAAAATAATCATGATTTTATAAAAGACCATTCAAAGCATATTTTATCGGAATATGTTGTTCCTTCTGGCTGGAAGTATACAGGTAAGCCAATTAAGGATATTCCTTTTCCTAAAGGATGTATTGTAGTTTCAATTACCAGAGGTGGAGATTATATACTGGCTGATGAGGATATTACTATAAATTATGCAGATCAGATTCATATGCTGATGGACAGTAAAAATTATCCTTTTAAAAATGATGAAATGGGCGAATTAATGAGTAAGGTGATACAGTGAACATGATATTTAAAAGAAAGAGCGTTAGAAGTTTCACTGATGAGAAAGTCAGTACAGATAAAATAAAAAATTTAATCAGAGCAGGAATGCAGGCTCCTTCAGCTTTCAACTCCCAGCCATGGGAATTCATTGTGGTATCTGATAAAAAGGATTTAAAAGCTGTTTCTAAAATGAGCAGATATGCAAGACCAGCTGAAAATGCTCAAAAACTGATTATTGTTTTGGGAAATACTGAAAGGGATAATGTTGTCATGCCTATGATTCAGCAGGATTTGTCTGCCTGTACACAAAACATACTGCTTCAGGCAGTTGCTGAGGGTCTTGGTGCAGTATGGTTAGGATTTTACCCAATTGAAGATAGAGTAAATGCATTAAGGGATTATTTTAATATTCCTGACTATGTTATCCCATTTTCAGTAATAGCTATTGGTTATCCTAAAGAAGATAAAGAACCTGAAAGCAGATATGATGAATCTAAAATTCATTTAGGTAAATATTAATAGTACTAAAAATATATTTTATTTTAGTAAAGTATGAGGTTAAATAATGGTAAGTGTAAACTTAGAAGCTAAAAAAACCGTAGATGTAATGATTGAAAAACAAGATGAATTAAACATTGCTGTTAGTCAATTGTCAAATGGTGCTACAATCATTGATTGTGGTGTAAATGTTGATGGAAGTTTCAAAGCAGGTGAACTTTACACTAAAGTTTGTCTTGGGGGTCTTGCTGATGTTGGAATTTCTATTCCTGGTGATTTATCTGAAAAATTCGCTCTTCCTTCAGTAAAAATTAAAACTGATTCTCCAGCTATTTCTACATTAGGATCTCAAAAAGCAGGATGGTCTGTATCTGTAGGAGATTTCTTTGCACTTGGTTCTGGTCCTGCTAGAGCAATCTGTAAAAAACCGGCTGAAACCTATGAAGAAATTGGTTATGAAGACACAGAAGCTGATTTAGCTATTTTAACTTTAGAAGCAGATGTATTGCCTGGTGAAGATGTTGCACAATACATTGCTGATGAATGTAATGTTGATGTTAAAGATGTTTACTTACTTGTAGCTCCTACCTCTTCTCTTGTTGGTTCTATCCAAATTTCCGGAAGAGTTGTTGAAAACGGAACCTACAAAATGTTGGAAGCTATTAAATTTGATGTAACTAAAGTAAAACATGCTGCAGGTATTGCTCCTATTGCACCAATTGACCCTGACGGACTTAAAGCTATGGGTAAAACTAACGATGCAGTTTTATTTGGTGGAAGAACTTACTACTATGTTGAATCTGATGAAAATGATGATATAGCTGATGTTGCAGCTAAATTACCTTCATCTGCAGCTGACGGATATGGTAAACCATTCTTCGATGTATTTAAAGAAGCTGAATTTGACTTCTACAAAATCGATAAAGGAATGTTTGCTCCTGCAGAAGTAGTTATTAATGATTTAACTACTGGTAAAATCTACAAAGAAGGATATGTAAACGTAGATTTACTTAAAAAATCCTTTGGTGTAGATAACTAAATTTAATTATCTTTTATCAGATAACTTTTTTTTATTTTTTTCTGACCTGTTTGAGGCTTTTTTTTTAAGTTTTTTCTGAATATGATACAATATGTTTAAATACTTATTTTTCAATAAATAAATACTAACTCACAGTTTGAGTGATTTTTAATTAAATTAATTTAAAAAGGATGTATTTAAAATGAGTTTAACTGAAATTTTCAATGATGCTTTAAAATATCCATTTTCCGATATGACTAAATTTTGCATACTTGGAGTTATAATGGTTATATCTTCATTAGGTTCTTTAGAACTTGGAAATGAAATAATTTCTTCTGTTTTAGGTCTTATTGGTGTTATAGCTTCTCTTATAACCTTGGGATATGGTGTAAGTGTTGTAAAAAATGCTATTATAAAATCTGATGAAATTCCTGATTTTGATTTGCAAACAAATATTGTTGATGGATTAAAAATGGCAGTAATAAGTATTGTATATTATATCATTCCGTTTGTAATTACTGTTATTGTAGCTTTTGCAACTGGTTTCTTTAATCAAATTGTAGAAATTGCAACTTATGTTTCTCAATATGGTCCTAATTTTGTAAATGTGATTCCTGAAGATGTAATGTTGTCTTTAGTAAGTTCTGCAGCAATAACTATTATTATAGGTATAATATTATTTGTTATTTTCACCTTGTTGTTTTATATGGGTCTTTGCAGATTTGCTAAGTATAATAGTTTATCTGAAGGTGCAGATATTCCTGAAGCAGCTCGTGATTTAACAAGGATTGGTATTGGTAAAGTTATTGGTTGGATGATTTTATTATTTGTCATTATAGCTGTTATTACCTTTATTGAAATGTTTATTTCATCAATTCCATATGTCGGTATTTTAATTTCAGCATTTTTAATTTCAACATATAATTTATTTATTGTATACAGATCAGTTGGTTTATTATATTCAGCTATTTAAAACCAATTTTTTTCTTTTTTTTAATGATTAATTTTAAATGTATATCAATTATACTTTTTCTAGTTTTTCATGTTGTTTTTCAGTATTGGAATGGCCAGATTATCTAAATATGATGATATTTTTGAGGCAGTAAATATTTCTAAAGTTTTTAAAGATTTAAAGAAAATAGGAATAGCTAAAAGCATCGGATGGTTAATTTTACTGATGATTGTTGGCTTTATCATAACTCTTGTCGGAGCTGGAATTTCAGTGATTATTCCAGTTGCAGGTTCTATTATTGCTTCATTTATTGTTATGTCCTATTTCTATCTGTTTTATTACAGATGTGTTGGTTTATTATATTCAAATATATAAACCATTTCTTTTTTTAATCTAAAATTTAATATAGCTTTACTGTTAAATAGTTACATAGAATATTTTTATTTTTAGAGGTTGTTTAATATGGATTTGGGAGAAAATATTAAAAAATCATTTGCATATCCTTTATGTGACTATAACAAGTTTGCAATGATTGGAGTTTTGAGTGTTTTTTCTGTTTTGTATTCAGTTTGTTCTTCATTTGCCTGGGATAATCCTGGCGTAATTGTTATATCTGTTTTGATTAGCTCTATATTTTTCGTATATCTTATGGGATTTTCTGTTTCTGTAATTGAATGCGGGATAAATCTTAAAGAAAAGATTCCTGATTTTAAAGTAGGCAGGGATATTTCAAACTTTTTTAAATATCTTGCTTTAAGTATTGTTTATGGGATTGTTCCTGGAATTATTATTTTTATTACAATTCTTGGAAGCGGGATATTAAAAATATTTACTGATATCTATCCTTATATTCAATATGGAAATACAGATATTCCTCCAGATTTGCTTTCCAGCTTCATGTTTGCTTTTTTGATTATTCTTTTAGTAACAGTTGTTGTAACAGTTATTCAGTCAATTTTTACTAATTTGGGAGTTGCAAGAATGGCAGCTAATAACAGTTTTTCTGACGGATTGGACTTTTTTGAAGTTTTTAATGATATCGGAAAAATCGGCTGGTTTAAAACTGTTGGATGGTTTATTGTATTATGTGTTTTAAATATGGTATTTTTCATGATTTCAATGGGAATTATGATGATTCCATATGTTGGAGTTATTCTAGCTGCATTTTTCATGATGACATTTATGAAATTATTTAATTCATATTCAGTAGGATTATTATATTCTGATGCTTATAAAATCAGTAAAACTCAGGAAGATATTAAAGAAATTCCGAAAGCTGAAAACATCAATGAGGAGTGATGTTTTAGATGAATATGAAGAAATCAGCAAAGATAAAAAGGAAGATACAATAGACAGCATGTATGGTGAAAAAGATGAGTAAGAAAGTAGTTATATTGCACGGCAGTCCACGTGTAAGTGGAAATAGTGATATATTAGCTAAAGAATTTAAAAAAGGATCAGAAGATGCAGGAAATGAAGTTAAAAAAATTTCATTTCCAATGAGATTTATTAATTATTGTAAAGGCTGTTTAGGCTGTGTATCTTCTGGAGAATGTGTTATTCATGATGATATGTCAGGGATTTTGGAAGATATGGTAGATGCAGATGTTATTGTATTTGCAAGTCCTATTTATTTTAATACAATTAGCGGACAAATGAAAACAATGATTGACAGATTAACTCCAAAAGCCAGGCAGTTAAATGATAAGGATTATTATTTCTTATTTTCCGCAGCTAGTGATAATCAAAAATCATTGGAACCTGCAGTTTGTGAATTGAGAGGATTTTTAAATTGCATTGGTGTTGAATCTGAAAAAGGTATTGTTTTTGGTTTGAATGCTGAAAGTGAAGGTGAAATTAACCATAATGAAAATGCTTTAAATCAGGCTTTTGA
>ERZ772820.2930-NODE-2930-length-11450-cov-2.890215_pt1 | contig 11450 bp, 8 predicted proteins | sample MGYA00511377_ERZ772820 | MGnify/ENA primary metagenome ERZ772820 (study PRJEB29015, sample SAMEA2737684) | human gut metagenome | biome: human gut; feature: human-associated habitat; material: faeces | place: China | collected 2012 ...
CAAGGTCTGGGAGTGCCGCAACTGCGGGCATATCGTCGTCGGTACGAGCGCGCCGGAAATCTGCCCGACGTGTTCCCACCCGCAGAGCTATTTTGAAATCCACGCCGAAAACTATTAATACTTCATCGAAAGGAGTGATCTACCATGTCGGAAATTACCATTACAAAAGCCAACTTTGAAGAAGAGGTTCTGCACGCCGATAAACCTGTCCTCGTGGACTTCTGGGCGAGCTGGTGCGGACCCTGCAAAATGCTCGCGCCGGTGCTGCACGAGTTTGCGGACGAGCATGCCGAAGTGAAGGTCGGCAAGGTCAATGTGGATGAGGAAATGGATCTTGCCATGCGCTTCGGCGTATCGAGCATCCCGACGCTCATCCTCTTCAAAAACGGCGAAGCCGTCAAAACCTCCGTCGGCTTTGTGCCGAAAGCACAGCTGGAAAGCTTCGCGCTTTGAAATAGAAAAGCTGCCCGCAGTGATACCGCGGGCGGGTTAAACGGTCAACCCTCTGTATGCAGCGCATACAGAGGGTTTTTGTATGTGCGCATTTACCACGGGAGATTGCGGAATGATGCAGTCACGTGATGCGCATCCATGGATTATTTTGCGCGTATATGCTATAATTCATTTAAAAATACAAGTAGTCTTACATAGATGCTCCAAAGGAGATGAACGGTATGGATATGTACTTTTCCGCCAAAACGCAGACGCTTGTGCAGTTCAAGGAAATCTACGACAAGCGGCTTTTGAATGAAACACCAAAGAACGGCTCACCCGTCATATTCTGCGCTATGGCGAATCAAACGCCCCAAAACAGATATGATATCGTGAGTTTTCTGATGGATGAGGGAGAGGATTTGAACGGCACAAATGAGGAAGGCGAAACGCTGTTCCACATTCTATTTTCTCGCCCTAAGCACATTATGGAACAAACAGTAGAATTGACACTGATATTGATAGATGAAGGGGTAGATATCAATCAGCTGGACGCAAAACACAGAGTGGCGATTCAGTACCTTATCAGCCATCCGAAGTTTACCGACGAGGATTTTGCGCCGCTGTATGATGTTATTTTTAAACGCTGCACGCTCGAATTGAACATAAAAAACGACTGGGGCTATACCCCCATCGAGCTTGCACAGAAACTCCCATACCGTGCGGAATTACTCAAACGGATGACAAAATAATCATCGAAACGCCCTGCAAGATATTAAAATCTTGCAGGGCGTATCTGGCGGTTGCTATTCAGTTCTCCGGATGAAGATCGTAAATCGTAATTGCCCCGGAAGTGAACGCAACGGGATAATTTTCCGTCAGATAATCGGTGATAACACCGGCGAGCGCGCGCTCGTGGTAGCCGATGTACACATAGTCCAGTCCTTCGTTTTCGCGGTTTGCTTCAAACACCTCTGCGTTAGTGAGCATCTGATCAGCAAGCCGCTGCTGCCCCTGATAATTCAGGCCGTGGAAGTAGAGATAGGAGCCGCTTCCGCAGACGATGTTCCGCCCGGTGAGGGTTGCTACAGTGTTGTCGTGGTTATCCCTTGTCAGGAAAAGAGCGTCCGGCTCAGTGTTCTCAATAATATACTCCGCCGCGGCGGCCTCATCACGGGAGAAAAGCTCATAACCGTATTTCGGGATACCGGAGGCAACCTCACGTCCAAGGGTAAACACGGCGGCATTGGAGCTGATAAAGAGTGTGAGAGCGAGAAGCACGCCCTGCGCTGCCGGGCTCCGGAGCTGTCCGAGCCAACCGGCTAGCGCGTCGGCGCACACAAAGCATCCGAATGCATAGGCAACGTACAGGAGCTTGTTGTTATCGTATTCGTTCGGCTGAAATACGAGCAGCTCGCACACAACGAAAATAAATACCGCGCCGGAGAACGCCGCGCGCTGCTCCTTAGAGACAGCAAAGAAAGCAAACGGCGTCAGAATGAATACGAGCCCGACATTTTTGATCCAGAACCAGAGCCATGGCTCTTTTCCGTTATTCACCCAGTCGATCACGACACGGACGAAGTGTTCATTTCCGCCGACGGAAGGAAATGTCCAGAGAAAGAGCTGCGGCAGCGCCAACAGTACCGCCGGAAGCCCAAACCGGAGCCAACGGAGAAACCATTCGCGGGAAAGCCGGTCACGCACAGCGGAATACACGAGCCAGCATGCCGCCATCAGGCCAAGGGCAAAGTAGGAATGCGTGTGGACCATCGGCAAAAGCCCGCCGAGAATGCCCGCCGGGAGATACAGCCGCGTATCGCCGCGAAATACCGCCCGGAAAAGCAGGTACAAAACAGCGAACAGCGCTGCCCAGCCGAAGAGCGTCGCCCGCTGCGGCAGCAGCATGTCCGCAATGACGTTGACCCAGCGCATGCCCTTTTCGGTGAGATTCGTAGGCGTTTTGTAAAACGCGGTGAAGAGATCATGCAGGGAGTACTCACCGTTGAGAAAATAGATCATGCCGAGCCCGCCGTTGAGGAAGAAGAGCAGAAAAGCGAGCACCGGCGCGTACTTTCTCCGGCAAAATTCCCGGGCAAGAAACCATACGCCGCAGAACACCTGTGCAAAGGCAAAGAACATCGGGATCATATACGCCCAGCGAAGCGGCGTTCCGAGAAGGTACAGGCTTGAGGAGACGCTGTCACAGAGGAACGGATAGCTCACCGGCGTTCCGGGAAGAAGATTATACTCCGGCGGGAACGTTTGCTGCCCGGCGATGGATGTGATGAAGCTCAAATGCATCGCCATATCGCCGTAGGTGCACTGTCCGGTATAGAGTGCTCCGTCCACGTTTTGCAGCGTATGCGAGCCTACAAGGTAGATCGCAAGCACCATAAAGGGAACAAGCAGATAGGGGAGAGGGCGGTCTATCGCGGCATCCTCCGCGCAGGGAATGGCTTTTGCCCGCCGCGCGAACCACAGCGCGTGCAGCGCCAAGGCAAAGATCGCCGCGGCGATGTGCGCCGTGATGCCGAATCCCCGGAGAAACGCAAACGGGATCGGCGCCCACATGGAGAGAAGCGTACCGATCACGCTGCCGAGCCAGAGCCGGACAGCGATCCTCTTTTCGGGAAACAGATAATACGAAACGGCGATCCCTGCGCTTTGCCACAGGAAAAACCATAAAATTCCAAGCATACCGTTGTCATCCTTTTTCTTGTGGATATAATCCTATTATAGCGGATTATGACCCGTTTGCAATAGCGGACGCTCTGTGTTAGAATGCAATTAATCAATAATCTAGGAAACAGTCCTTTCGGGAGGCCATTCCATGAAGCGGCGAAAACCGATTCTTTCTCTAATATTTCTATTGATCCTCTGCGTGGCGCTGCAAAGCGCCGCCTTTGCCGACGGCTCACTTTTATCCAATGCGGATTTCTCTTTGCCGGAGCTTCCGGACGGGTGGGATACCGTGGCATACGAAGCGGAGAATTATTCCGTTTATACGCAGAATGGCGCACTTGTCATCGCTTCCGCTGCGGAAAACGATGTGCGCGTCTGCCAAATGGTCCAAGTCGAGCCGAATACGGTATACCGCCTTTCGGCGGAGATCTCCGCCGAGGGCGTCCACGGCGGGCGTGGCGTGTGTCTTTCGGTCGATAATTACACGCTTGACGGCTCTTATGCCGTCAGCGCCGGACGTACCGGCAGCTTTGACTGGACGCGCGAAACACTGATCGTCCGTACCGGCGCAAAGCAGAGCTATATCAATTTCGCCCTCCGGCTCGGTTCTTACAGTGAGATATCCGCCGGTACGGCGCGGTTCCGCGCAGCGGAGCTTGTCCAAACCAACGATCCGGAGGAGATAGCGTCGGCGGTCTCGCTCGATGAACCGACGCAGCCGGCCGTAAAAACCGTCAACGAATCGGACGAGGCCCGTGCGATCCGTCTCCGGTCGTATCTGCATCTGTTTATCGTCTGCGCCATCGTCCTCGCGTGTGTCCTCCTCTGGGGCTTTTACCGGAATCGCGAGCATTTTTATTCGCTTTCCGCAGATCCGAAAACGTTAAAACGCTGCTTCATCCTCCTTGTCCTGACCGGCGCGGCGCTTCGTCTAGTTCTGACGCTTTTGTTCGGCGGCCATGATTACGATATAACCTGCTGGCAGGCATGGGGACGCGATATCGTGCAGAACGGCACCGCACAGTTTTATACCGCACCCGGCCACGAGTGGTACGATTATCCGCCGGGATATATGCTCGTTCTCGCCGCTGTCACTTGGCTGCTGGACCTTTTCCGTATTCCTTCCGGATCTGCTGCGGCAGTGTTTGCTTATATGCTCCCGGCCTACGCTGCGGATGTCGGCATCGCGATCCTGCACCTGCGTCGCTGCCTTGTTCGTCAGCTCGCTCGGCGCGCATACGCCCGCAAGCGGGGCTTTTCCGAAAGCGCATGTCTGTATCTCGGCGGACTGGCGGTCTTTAACCCCGCCGCGGTCATTCTCTCCGGCGCCTGGGGTCAGATTGACTCGATTTTAACGCTGCTTCTCCTTTTGAGCTTTTCCGAACTTTTCGAGGGACGCCGCATTTCCGCCGGAGCGATCTACGGCCTTGCTATTATGACAAAGTGGCAGGCGCTTATCTATGGTCCCGTGCTTGCGGCGGAGTATCTCCTTTCCATCCGGAAAAAGGAGGATGCTCTGCGCACGGTCGGCGGTGTTGCGGCGGCGCTTCTCGTGATCTTCGCCGTTTCGCTTCCGTTCCGGGGCGATCAGGGCTTTTTCTGGGTCGTCGGTCGGTTTTTGAATTCCGCGGGCGGATACGATTATGCGAGCGTGGAGGCGTACAATTTCCTTGCGCTCTGCGGCGGGAACTGGAAATCCGCCGAGCTTTCCCTTGTGCCGGGGATCTCGTACAAAGCCTTCGGCATGGTCATGATCGTGCTTGCTGTCGTTCTCTCCGGTGCGATGCAGGTCGTTTCGCGCCGGAGAGAAGGCGGAGAAACGCTTCGCGCTCGTCCCGAGCGGCTGCTGATCCCTGCGGCGTTCTGCATGTTCATGATCTTCACGTTTGGCCACTACATGCATGAGCGGTATGTGTTCCCCGTGATGGCGCTGCTGGCATTCGCTTATGCTGCCACACGGGATAAGAGGCTTCTCGTTTCGTCCATGCTTTTGAGCGTCGTTCTTGCGCTCAACGAAACGACGGCGATGTACGTTGTATCCAACGCTGCCTCGGCAGCCGTCCGCGGCACGCAGCAGCACCAGATCGTGATCGGCGTATGCTCGCTTTTTGAAGTATTGACGTTTTTCTATGCAGCCAAGGTCTGTCTGGAACGCGGTTTCGGGCAGAAGGATCGGAGGTGACGAGCCGTGCAGAAATTTTTTTCTTCCAAGGAGCGCAGTACCCGCTTGGATCGTGGAGATAAGCGCCTGATGTGGGCGCTGACGCTCATTTATATGGTATTCACGCTTCTGAATCTCGGCACGCTCTCGTTCCCGACAAGCGTGTGGACAGCACAGAGCGGTGCGGCAGTACGCATCGATCTCGGTGCGGAATATGATGTTGCCGAAATATGGACGAACGGGAACATTGCCGAGGGCTCGGCGGTGTTCACCGGCGACGACGGCTCCACGGCGGAGTATACGCAGAAATACACGACCATGTTTACCTGGCGCACGCAGACCGCCGCCATGCACACGCGGTATATAACGCTGCAATGCACGGCGGGAAAGGTCTCTCTCAACGAGATCGCCTTCTTCGATGCCGCCGGCAACCGCCGCCCGGCTGTGATCGCCGCCGGAACAACGGAGGGCGCGGCGCTTCTCGACGAGCAGGACACGGTACCGGACACGCCGAGCTATATGAATGGCATGTATTTTGACGAGGTCTACCATGCCCGGACAGCGTATGAATTTCTCCATACGATGAGCGTATACGAATGGACGCATCCGCCGCTCGGCAAGATCCTCATCATGCTCGGCGTTGTGATCTTCGGCATGAAGCCGTTCGGGTGGCGCGTCGTTCCGGCGCTTTTCGGCGCGGCAATGCTGCCGGTGTTTTTTACGCTGGCAAAGCGGCTGTTCCGCCGGAGAGATCTGGCGTTTCTGGCCGCGGCGCTCCTTGCGCTGGACACGATGCACTTTACACAGACGCGTATTGCCACGGTCGATGTGTTCATCCTGTTTTTCATTCTGCTCATGGTTCTGTTCATGACAGACTATATCCAGATGGATTACATGAAAGAGCCGCTCAAAAAGCTCTTTCTTCCGCTCGGCGCGTGCGGCGTAAGCTTCGGTCTCGGCGTGGCGTCCAAATGGACGGGCCTCTACGCCGGAGCCGGTCTCGCCGTGATGTTCTTCGCGCACATGATACGCGCCGGTATTTCCTGCCGGAAGGATACTGCGGCACGCAGGGAGTTCTGGCGCAGGACATGGGCGACGGTCGGTTTCTGCTGCGTGTTCTTCCTCGCGATCCCGGCGCTTATCTACTATCTTTCGTATATTCCGTTTTTCCGCTATGAAGCTACAAAGCCGAACGGCGTCGGCAGCATAGCGCTTGTGCTGCAGCAGCAGGAGTCCATGTATCATTACCATCACGATCTGACTGCAACGCACACCTGTCAGTCGGCATGGTATGAATGGCCGTTCACATCCCGCTCCGTGTGGTTTTACTTCCGGTCGCTTGGAGAAAACCGCGTTTCCAGCATCTCTTCAACCGGCAGCCCGACCGTGTGGTGGGTCTCCGCTATCGGAGCCATTCTGCTGGCCGTAGAAGCATTGTTCCGTCGGACAAAGAAAGATTCTGCGCATTGGAAGCAGGCCGGATATATCCTGCTCATTGCGATCGCGGCAAACTATCTGCCGTGGACGCTCGTGCCGCGCTGCACGTTCCAGTATCATTTCTTTACCACGTTTCCGTTTGTCGTGCTTGCCGCCATTCTTTTTTTGCAGCACATGGAAGAGAGCGGGGAAGTGTCCGGAAGGGTCAAGTGGATCTGGCTCAGCGTCGCCGCTGCGTATTTTGTCCTCATGTATCCGGCGGCCTCGGGGCTCCCGATGCCGCGGCTCTACGCGCAGTTCCTTGAATATGTACTCCCGTGTGGGCAGCTCTTCTTCGGCGCAGTTTGACCGACTAAAAGATGTAATGCGGCAGCGATCTCGATGGGATCGCTGCCGCATTTTTCATATGCATTGACTTTAAAAAATTCGGAAGCTGGAATCGGAGCAGAAGTTGTCGGTACTGTAGAGCAAAAGCACCCGGTCGATGGCATTTTCTGCAATATATTCCTTGACGGAGCCGGTATAATAGCGGAGATCGATCAAGTGGATCTCGGAAAAGGCATCCGTCAAAAACGGCACGAGCGAATCGGCGTAGGAATCGCGCAGAATGAGCAGGGAAGGGGCATTTTCCGTCCCGGTATCCACAACGGCGCGGGGAATGTTCCCGCCGAGGAAGAAGGTATATTTGTCCTTGATCGTGAGCTTGTCATAATTATAGAGCGGCAGCGTCTCTTCGGCCCCGTTTGTTTCGTACCGGGTAACGGACGAATTCTCCAGCGCTGCGATCAGCGTTTCCATCTCGTCCGGAGCGATCCAGAAAAAGCCGGAGGAGGAATAGAGAGTTCCGCAGAAGTCCTTGGAGACGGTTTCCTGTGTGAGTGTATCTTTATCGAACTCCGGCAAGCCCCAGGAGGAACGCAGAGCATTGGCGGCATAATAGGCGCCGAGGGACGTCCAGTGGTGGTCGGTGCGATAGAAAATGTATTCGTTGCTGTGTGCCGTGAGAGTGGAGGAAAGATCGATCGTTTCCAGAGCCGTCTGCGCATAGGCGCTGTTGATCACCGCTTGCTGATCGTCGTTCGGAGCACCGTCCGGCAGGATGTCCGCATAAAGCTGTGCCGTCGTGGGGATCAAGGCGAGCGAGACCGGAACACCGGTGTCCGTGAGTAAATCCGCTGCCTGCACGGCGCGCGCGAGTACGTCTTCCTCCGGCGCTTCGAACGGCTCGATCAGACGGCCGCCGTCGCAGAGAAACACGCCGTTATTCTGCTGCTTTCCCTGCGCAAGCTCTGCACCCGCTTTTGTTTCGATCCATGTATCCCGTCCGGCAAACTGGTCGCTGCAATAAGATTCAAAACGAGTGGCAAAAGAGCCGGAGAAAAGGGAAGAGAAGCTGAATTTCGGCAGCGTCTGCAGCTGCCGGTTTTCCTTTTCCGAAAAGTTCTTGTCCGGCAGAAGCAGATTTAGCAGGAAAAAACCGCCGATGAACACGGAAAAGAGGGCGGTAATAATTCGATTGGTCGTTTTTGACATCAATTTTGGCCTCCTTCCGTCAGAACCGGAAGTACAGGAACGGATTGTACGTCGCGTCCACGAGATATGCCGTGGAGATCACCAGACAAAGCGCGACAAGCACCGGCGTGAGTACATTTTGTACTCTCTGCGGAATGCGCTGAAAGAGCTTTTTGGGAACGGGTGTCGCTGCGATGGCTGCGATAAAAAGAATGACGGCATAGCTTCGCGCGTAAAATGCGTCGGCTGCCGTGGCCGCAGCGCCGCTTGCGCCGAACATCGCGCCCCAATAGTGCACGACCTCGCCGACGGAGTTGAGCTGGAAGAGCATCCACCCGACGACGGCAACGAGCAGCGCGTAGATATGCGCCAGAACCGGCACTTTTTCGAGCTTTTTGAGAAGAAAAACCTTTTCCAGAATCAGAAACACCGCATAGTACAGTCCCCAAAGCAGAAATGTCCAGTTTGCGCCGTGCCAGAGGCCGGTGAGTGCCCAGACGATGAGAATATTCAATATCTGCCGGGGCAGGCCGCGGCGATTGCCGCCGAGGGGGATATAGAGATAATCACGGAACCATGTGCCGAGCGACATATGCCAGCGCCGCCAGAATTCCGTGACGCTCTTCGAGATGTACGGATAATTGAAGTTCTCCAGAAACTCAAAGCCGAGCATCCGCCCGAGACCGATGGCCATATCGGAATAGCCGGAAAAATCAAAGTAGAGCTGGAGAGAAAAGGCGAGCGCGCCGAGCCACGCTCCGGCAAAGCTCAGCTCCGGAGCGGCGGCATAGATATCCCAGAGCGCGCCGATGTTGTTGGCGAGCAGTACCTTCTTCCCGAGACCGATGGCAAACCGCTGCACGCCGGAGGAAAACTGTTCGGAGCTGAGACGCCGCGTGCCAAGCTGGGAGGCCACGTCCTTATACCGGACGATCGGCCCGGCGATCAGCTGCGGGAAGAGCGCGACAAATGTGCCGAAGCGGATAAAGTTTTTCTGTTCCTCCGTGTCGCCTCGGTAAACGTCGATCGGATAGGACATCGTCTGGAACGTGTAGAAGGAAATGCCGATCGGCAGCGTGAGCCCGAGCGCGGGGATGCTTATGCCGGGAATGCGGCTGAGCGTCGCGGCGAGCAGATCGAAGTATTTGAAGAAAATGAGCAGCGCGAGGTTGACAACGGTATTGACCGTCAGAACGGCCCGCGCTTTTTTATCGTCGGTCAGCCTATAGCGGGCGATGAGGAGTCCGGCAGCATAGTTCAGCGCGATGGAGAATACCATCAGCAGGATGTACACCGGCTCGCCCCAGCCGTAAAACACGAGATTTACGATAAAAAGCCAGAGATTCCGATACCGCGCCGGCACGATATAATATACCGCCAGCACGACCGGCAGATAAACAAACAGGAAAAGAATGCTTGAAAAGACCATAGATGTACAACTCTCCGTAATGCGTTATCTATTTATCGGATTTCTCCGGGGAAAATTTGCCGAGAGGATTGGCCTGCGCCGCAATGCGCAGCTCGGAATTATCCACATGCGTATAGATCTGTGTGGTGTTCAGATTTTCATGGCCCAGAAGCTCCTGCAATGTACGTACGTCCACACCGTTCGAGAGCATCAGCGTTGCCGCCGTATGGCGCAGCTTGTGTGCGGAATACTTGTCGGCGTCCAGACCGGCACGCAGGAGAGATTTCTTCACCATGGCGTGCAGCGCTTCGCGGGTAATGCGCGTGCGGCGGCTGGAAAGGAACAAAGCGTTCCGATCAATGGCGGCAATATCCCGGCGGACGATCAGATAATCGTTGATCGCCTGCGCCGTGGCGTCGTTGAGATAGACGACGCGCTCTTTGTTGCCCTTGCCGAGCACGCGGATATGATCGCTACGAATGTCCGAGAGATTCATCCCGGCAATTTCGGAAATACGAAGGCCACAGTTGAGGAATATCGTTAAAATGCAGAAATCGCGCTCCTTGTGCAGCCCGTCCACGCTGTTTAGTAAACGCTCGCTTTCCTCCAGCGTCAGATAGCGGGGGAGAGACCGCTTGGAGCGCGGGGAGTCAAGATCCTGCAAAGGGTTCTCGTCAAGGAGCTTGGCTTTTGTCGTGAGATACTTATAAAAGCCGCGGATACTGGAGACCTTTCGGGCGCGGGACGCGGTGTTCAGGCCGAATTCCTCGCTGCGGGCGCGGGTGAATTTGGCTTTGTCGCGGGAAAGAAACGCCAGATAATCATAAACCTCCGCAAGCGTAACGCGGGAGACAAAGTCCAGATCCACATCGAGGATCGAAACTTCGGAAAGCTCCGCGGCACGGGGAACGAGCCCGCGCTCGATCTTCAAAAAGCGGAAGAAATTCCGCAGATCGAGAAAATACTCATCGACCGTAGCGCGGGAGTGACCCTTGATCGTTTCATGGTATATTAAATAGTCCCGCAGAATGGGGGGCGCTTCATAGCGGTAGTCCATAGATGAACCTCACAGCACCGCCGGACAGGGGAAGGCATTTCCGGCTAAACATAAAATTAAACAAAATAAAGATTTTGTTTAATTTGGGGGAGTCCTTTTTCAAATGAATATGGCGGTAACGGCATCGCGGACGTTTTTTGCCGGCAACAGCTTCATGTCCTTTGGGAGCTTTATGTCATCCTTGCAGTGCGCCGGTATAACGCAGCGCTTGAATCCAAGCCGTGCAAGCTCCTGCAGGCGTTGATTGATCGACGGAACGGATCGAATTTCTCCTGTGAGTCCGATTTCGCCGATCGCGGCAAGATCTTCCCCGATAGGCTTGTCCCGCAGACTGGACGCAATGGCCAGCGCGATGGCAAGGTCCGCCGCGGGCTCGTCCAGCTCCAGACCGCCGACAACATTTACATAGGCGTCGCACCCGGCGACGTGTACGCCGCCGCGTTTTTCCAGTACGGCAAGCAAAAGCATCAGCCGGTTGAAGTCCACACCGTTTGCCGTGCGGCGGGACTGATTAGCATTCGACGGCGAAAGCAGCGCCTGAACCTCGGCGAGGATCGGCCGCGAGCCCTGCATCACACAGGAAACGCATGTACCGGGCGCGTTGACCGGACGGCCGGACAGCATGACCTCGGACGGATTCGGAACTTCCCGCAGCCCCGTATCGCACATTTCAAATACGCCGATCTCGTTTGTGGAACCGAAACGGTTTTTTGCGGCACGCAGAATGCGGTAATTGAGCGAACGGTCGCCTTCAAAAT
>ERZ772820.2933-NODE-2933-length-11446-cov-10.643490_pt1 | contig 11446 bp, 10 predicted proteins | sample MGYA00511377_ERZ772820 | MGnify/ENA primary metagenome ERZ772820 (study PRJEB29015, sample SAMEA2737684) | human gut metagenome | biome: human gut; feature: human-associated habitat; material: faeces | place: China | collected 2012 ...
TTCTTCCAACTATGCAACTTAGAATGTTTTTTAAGCTCACCAAGAATCAGTTGAACATTTTCTCTTACAAAGCAAACAGGAGTATTCATATAGTTGTAATAACTAATCTTGTCATAACCTTCTTTTAAATCAAGAAGTTTTTGAGCTGCACGGCAATACTCATCGTGGCTTGGTTCATTTATATTCTTCACTCTATACAGCAGATATTTTCCATCTTTCTGGCTCAAGGGAGATTGTCCGTGGATAGACAATCTTTCCTGAGCCCTAATTAATAGTACTTTCATTTTTTATAAAGTATTACTGATATGCATAGGCTGTATCTCATCAAAAGAGTGATTATGGTAACAATACGCTCCTGACAAATCATATCTATGTCCAATGCTTTGATAAGTTCCTTTCTGAATTATATATTTTTCACCAAGCGAATAGAAGACTAAAGCAAGGTTATTATCTGAAAGATATTGATCCAAATACTCCTTTCTCATGGCCAATCCATTCATTTTGCCGATGGAAAAGTTCCTTGCCACAATTGTATTATCACTTTTAGCTCTGATAACACCACGCTCTGCGGTATATAAGTTTAATGCTTCCATTACAAAGTGATTCGGCATACTAACTTCTTTCAAATACATTTCCGTTTCATCCAACCCAATCCATTCTTCCTGTAATTGGGCTTCGTATGAAAGATTGATTTTAAAGGTTGCTCCTTTACCAGGATTTTCCCAATCATCAACATCACGAAGAGTTCGCTTATAAGTTTCAGCCCAAGGGTATTCGTTCCAAAGATAATCTATGCTACCATTCCTGCGTTCAGGCATCCATCGTCCATAGAAATTCTGCATAGCAGCCCATCTCCAAAAAATCTCAAGTTCCTTATACTTGATAAAAGCTGCATTAGAGAACAAAAACAAATCCTTTACTGTGTCTTCTTCTGCATCAAGCCTATAACCATCATAGCACGTCAACACTATCCATTCTGAGCCATCAGTATCTTTCACCATTAGCCTTGGTTTCTGAATAGGATGATTCTCAGAAAGCCACTGTTCATTAGTTACCATTTCCACATTCTCCAACTCGTCTGCTTGAAACGAAGTGTAAGCCTGCGTATCAGAAGCATTCAATATGGTTGGATCTATTCTTGAATATTCTCTTGTATGCCATGGATAAGGAGTTGGCTCTATGTCGTTTTCTGTCGGAGAATACAAATAGTTACAACCATCTGCAACCTTGAAATGGTCGCTCAATAATGCATCAGCCTTGTACAAAGCCAACCAAAGATATTTCTTTCCAAAACGCTCTGTCAGGTTATTGTACCTTCCTTCGGAATAAACATTGTCATCCAATTTACCTAAGTCATCATTCCAGCGGAAATCATGCTTGGCTATATTGGCAACCATCAATATAACATCTGCAAGTAGCAGAGTCTTAACGTGAGTACCTTCTTTTTTCAAAAAAACATCACTGTTTGCACGGCTATTTGTTCCTATAATATACCTTCGGAAATCAGAAAATCCATAAAGTGTTTCATACATCTTCCAAGAACCGTTACTTAAGCCAAAATAATCCTTAGATATTTCTTCAGCCTTGTCAACAACCAAATCATAAGGATTCTTAGAAACGAAAGGTGGGCTTATAGCACTAAAGTGAGTATTTATTCCATTCAGTTTATCGGCCAAATCCAAAGTCAACATAGTCCATTGGCGCACCAATATATCTTCAGGCGCTTTATGGTCTTGGTAAAAGAACCGCAATATCAAATCAGCAATCTTAGCAGCATCGGTTGCATCATGTTTTCTAAGCAAATATCCATAGATGGCAGAAGTGACGACTTGTACAACGTATGGGTCATTACAATCAAAGAACTCATTAAGTGCAAAAAGAGCCATTTGAGGTTTATTGCCGAAAATTTCAACCAACTTTCTCATAACAACTCCCCTGACATACGGATGGGGAGAGGTACACATCCAACAAAGCAAAATAACAATTTTACTCCATCCTTCATCTGTATCTTCACGTGGAATTATGTCAATGAAGTCTGCAAACCTTTGGGCATCCAACCGATGCGAATACTCCTGATTTACCATTGTTGACCAAGCCAAGTCCCGATAGACCATATCAGCCTTTTTTAATACATGATGGGCTGACATAAAGACATCCAACGTTAAGTCTTGCAGAAAATTATGCAGTATTTCAACGCTGAAGATGTTGTTTTTCTGCATCCATTCAAAGATAGCTTGATTATTTTTCCCATGGTGTAGTAAACTGTCAACTATAGAACGATACATTTTTTTCGATTCTTTCCGTTCCAATAATTGAGGAGTAAGTTCCCATTCAGATAACAAAGCAATGATGAAACGGCGATAGCTTGCATACTCCCTATGCGTACCTTTCTCAAGTATAAAATCTACTTTGGCTGCATCAGTCATTTTATTATGCGCAAATATATCTGCCATCAGAAAATCACCCATTTTCTGGTATCCAAACATAAGCCGTTCACCCTGTTGCCCCGTAGATAACATCAAGTTCTCCTTCAATATCCAGTTCAACAGATTGTTCGACCACGTTCTGTTTCTGCATATTTGATCAGCATAATGCCTTGCTTTCTGACGGGAAATATCACGACATTGATTGTAGTACAGCGAGTAATTGGCAAATTTCATGAGTGCATTTTCTGTCACATTACGATGAGAGTCTTCATCCACGCCTTTTGAAACTAGGTCATTACGGTATTTGATATATTGATGGAAAAGGTCAGAATAAGTGAAGTCGTCCATCATATATCGCAGATTATGACTTGCAACAACGCAAAACATGGTCAGAAACAGAGGTTCGCTAAATTCCGCAAAATATCTCTTTTGAATATTACCATCAGTATCGTCTATCTGATAATGAGCAAAATACTTTTGTATAGCTTCTTGCGTATTATCTTCAAAACCACTGAGTTCTATTATGTTGCATGGAATACTCAAATCGAATTCTTCGTCTTCACGATAGGTAATCAGCAGTTTGAGCCTGTCATTCTGTTTGAGTAAGGTTTCCATTCTCTTCATCGCCACGTTCCAAAAGTTCTCCGTAGCACCCTCATTCAATGCATCTATAATAATAAGAGCGTTGGAATCCTCGTCTATCATCTTGTCGTTGAGTTTTTGAAGAGCATTCTCACCAATGCCCATCATGCTATATAATTGGGTTTCGAAATCTTGATCTTCAGAAAATCCACTACCAAACATCAGATAAACATTCATCTCTTTGCAGAGCCTTTCTGCTGTGGCACACACATAATGTGTCTTTCCCATTCCCGCCTTTCCTCGAAAAAGAACCATCTGATTTTTACTCCTCTTCCACTGCTCAATAAGTGTTGGAAGTTTTGAAAAAGAGTCTTGAAAGAATTTTAGAGTGAACGAAGTAAATTCTTTTTCTTCATGTTCATTTTTCCAGTCATACAGCTTTTCCAACAGGTCTTCGTAATATCCTCTTGGATACCCTTGTAAGATATCACTAAAATCAAAATGATAAGTTAAGGCATCTGACTCTATTTGCTTCAGTTCTTTCTCTACATTGGTCATTGATGGCCTAAAAGCAAACAAATCCAATGCTTCGTCCATTTTAGCATTACTAACATGCAAATCTCTATTATATCTCAATGCAGCATATCCTACAGCCTTTTCCACTTGCCTTTGGCTTGTACCTCTACCACAAGGCGAAAAGTCCTCACTTTGCCAATCCTTGGAAACAACCACATTGTGGTTTTCAAATCGGGTAGCAAGGCTTTTGATAGAAGCATACCCCAAACTTCCGCCAAGCTGGTTGACAGTTATTCCTATCACTGAACCTTTTTCATTGAGGACAGGAGACCCAGAGAATCCTTTATAAGAAGTGAAAGCCAAAGAATCAGTTCTTACGACAGTTGTATCATAGTCTTCCTTTCTGTTACCGAGTCTGTCCTGCACCTCCATGCTAATGATATCGGAACAGTTGCCAAACTCCTTCGGATAACCAACTATGGTAAGCTGTCTGTCCTCATTAAACTCCGCAGCCAGCAACTTTAAGTAATCCTCTTGCTGATAATCCTTGCATCTTAGCAACACAACATCTACATTGATACCTTCTTCCGCAATATACTCCACATCACAAAGCACCAGTTTATCAGTAGAGATAATGACGGGGACACCATTTACTGCATTTTGTGCAACAATATGTCGAGCTGTAACCAATGTATCCGGAGCAATAAAGAAAGCTGTTCCTCTTTCATTGTCACATCTTACAGGAACAACAGAAGCATAAATAGCCTTTCGTATATCAATAGGATACTTCATACTCATTTGCATTAGCTGTTATTGAATAATGTAGCTTATCTTTCAAAGATTCGTTACTGGCAAGCGACTTCAATACATCATTTTCTCTATTGTATCTGATTTCCCGATGAGATAAATCTTCAGGAAGTGGAGCAATGATAATACGAGACAAGGCTTGGTAACTTGGTCTGGCATTTGCACCTCCTGTTACAAAATAACGTTCGCTATCAGCAATACTTACCAATTCTTTAGATGTACTATGCGCACTTCCATGATGCGATATTTTGATGGCATCAAACAATACAGGCTTTGGGGTATCTTTATAAACATCCCCGATTTTTTTCACTACCTGGTCAGGATTAGCATCTCCCATAAACAAGATTCGATGACCTTTATGCTCCCATATAAATGCAATGGAGGTTTCATTTGCCGGAGACAATCCCTTCATTTTTTCATCCGCATAAAACTTCAAGGTATTCTTATCAAGAACCTTAGAAGATACAGGCTCCTCATCTAGTCCTTCATAATCTTCTTGTTCCATTATACGCATCAATGATTCGTATATGGTTTCCTCCTTTTTATAATCTTCTTTTTTCTGCTTGTATAACGTTTTCCAAAATAGCAATCTATATTTCTGATCCAAGTCATCCAAAGCTTTCTTGGCTGGAGAAAGAAAGATGAACCTTCCCATATCATTTTCCAAATCAATAGCCAAAGAATTTTCAGTGATATACTCTCTTCTCCATGCCCTTTTCCAATTGTCGTTTTCTAATATCAATTCTGCAAGAGACATAGAAGTTTCAGCATTAATTCTCTGCTCTAGCATATCCACCACAGCGGGTAAATGACCGTAAACTCGCTTCATATTCTCCACCATCTTCTCATCCCATTCCTGCAAATCATCAGATGTCCGCTGATGACAATTATAAAAGATATGATTGATGGTTAGATTGGGCTTGTTTTTAAGCATCTCTATCAAACCATTGATATGATCATTATCTATATGTGTAACAATCAGATAGTCAATATAACTATGAAAATCATTCACGATATAGTCATTAACTTCTTGAGTATAGAGGCCACAATCTACCATGATATGTATTTCCTTGTCGTCATTCTTTAACAACAAGGTAATACAATCACCAGAACCTACATAGAAAGATTTAAATTGAAAAAACATAGGTTTATGCTTCGCTAACTTTCACCGAGTGATACAAGCGGTACTATTTGAGCGCTATGATCACCTTTGCGATGGCATACGCCGCATCAGGACGGTTCTTTACTAATATCTGTGGAATGGATTTCTTATGCCAACACTCCAACAATCGAAGTTGACACATGAAATCCTCATTGCCCTTTGACTTGAATCACGGCCTCCTCCACCTCTTCCTGCTTAGAAGGTAAATCACCGTTAGAACGTAACTACTGATTTTCAGCAGTTAGCACATCCAATATTTTTCAAAAAAACATGTTATCAATTGGTATTGCCAGAGCTGCCAATTAGGCAGCCTTGACATTCACCTTTTTGTTCGAGTTATAATTACATGGGATTAGGGACATGAAGTCTTGCTCCCCCTCCACCAGTCGGGTGAGTATATCTTCTATATAATCGCCAAAATTAATGTCATTCAACTTGCAGCTCTCAAAAAGTGAGAACATAAAAGCTATGTTTTCCGCACCTAAATGGCTACCGGTATGCATCCAGTTTCTCCTTCCCATAGCCAAGTGGCGGAACATTCGTTCGACCGCATTGTTATGCATCTCGACACGGCCATCCTGCAAGAACACCTTGAAGGCCTTCTCGTCATCAAGTACATAGTTGACTGCTCGCTGAACCATTGCACCATAAGAAGAATCAAGCTTGATCTTCTTCAACAATTTCATCAACTTGCCAACGATCGATGCACTGTACTTAAGTCTAAATCGGCGTCGCTGCTTTGCAGTATGCTTGCGTAACTTCGACTCTCGCTCTATCTGGAAGAGGTAGTTCATCATCAAGATGATTACACGCACACGATGGTCAGAGATATAAGCATCCACGAAGCGATGGCGGGCATGGAACCAGCAAGCTGTACGCACCAGTCCCATTTCCTCCAAATCCTTCTCAATTGTCTCATACAAGACTGCTCTGTCTGCAGTAAACACCCTTATACAAGAGTCCTTGAAGATGGCATCTTCCTGCACACTGTGACTACGGCTACCCTCCTTATATTCCATCACACAAAGCTTGGCTTCCATGGAGAGGGCAGCATGGATGTACTCCACATTGTACTTAAACTTATCTTCCTTACTCTCACGACTGCGAACCACGATTCTTGACTCGTCATTCTGGGTATAGACACACTGACGGATACGCTCAAGCATCACAGGTCCCAGGCGTTCACGAAGATAAGTCATGATTTGCTGCATCCAACCGTTCAAGGTTGACTGAGCTACCTTCATACCCATCTGTGACAACATATCCAACAAGCGGTTTTCGGAGAGATGATAGGCAAACTTCGACTCCAGATAGAACCTACAGAAGGATGGCATCAAAGGATTACCCTTGATGATACTCTGAGGATACTTGCTGCTCTGAGGATCAGAGCCAGGTACATTAAAGCGCGCTATCTTGTATTCCTTACAATAAACCTCTTGTTTCTGATAGAAGAACAGACGGACTACCCACATGTCCTTCTTACCCTTACGTATGATAACCTTTGCATTCTCAGGAAGATCAGATTTATCTATGCCGAAGGACTTCAAAACTCTAGCTGTTGTAGTATAACGCTTGCGAGGGAGTTGACTATCTGATTTCTGCTTTTCTTTTTCTGTTTTCTTAGGCAGTTTTACAGCTGGTTGCTCTGGGGCTGAAGATGCCTTAGACTCTTCATCCTTATGCTTTTCATCCAACGCCTCGTCAGCAGCATCACTGATTTTCTTTTTCAATCCATCAAGTCCCAACTCATTGACCTCTGCGTCGGATGTATCCAACACACCATTCAAGAGATTGGTCATATCTGAGTTATGAGCAAACTTTCTATGAAGGAGAACCTCGATGATAGTTTTATAATCAACCTGAGCCTTGTCTGCTATATCCAACAAGGCATTTGCCTTTTCATAATCATCTGCCTTGGAATGAAGTCGAGATACCTCTGCTCGTAATTCCGAGTTATCAGATTCCGCTTGGGTCAAAGCCACCTCCAACACATAGATACGAGCATTTGCATCTGATAAATCTTCGCTTAACATAGAGATACGCTCGTTTGCCTTGTCAAGTTCCTCCGACAACTCTGTATTACCTTGCTCAATCTGCTGTTTGAGCAAGCCAACAAGCTGTTTGGACTTGGCTAGGTCATTGCTAGCTTTAGTCAACATTGACTTATACGTAGCAAGCTGCATCTCTATATTACTCTTGGTATTTATCATGTTTACAAAGGTACTAAATTTCTGCGACATATACAACTATTTCTTGTTAAGAAAAGTTATATAACTACCTGTTTTTCAGAAGCTTATAAGATTTCAGAAACAACTTTTCCTCGTATTCCTTGTTTTTCTTTTCCAAAGCTTCTTTTGCTGTCAGAAGAGATTTGCGCTCTCTCAATAGAGCAAGCAGTGCTTCCTGCTTGCCCAAAATATACTCTTGTATCTCTACCATCACATCCATGATTTCAACCTGACGCAGATTCATTCGAGAAATTTCCTCTCGAATCGCCTTTTCATCAGATGAACCTTGCTGTAATGAAACTTGAAGCTCTGCAACACGAGATTGCATACGCTTCAGTTCTGCATGCATGGATGGTATCAAACTCTTAATATCAGTATTCATAATATGATTTCCGTTTGTACAGATGTTGATAGCATCAGTATCAATGTCTCACGGCTTATCTTATGACAGCGAGCTGCCTCCAAGAAGCGAGGCTTGAGAAACTTACCATCATCAAACCACTTCTGGTATAAGACAAAACCATTGATATCATAATGTAATATTTTAACCTTGCGGTAATCCTTGGAATAGAAGATGAAGGCTTCATCATAACTATAAGGATCATGCTGCATTTTTTCACGGATGATTCCTGCCAAGCCCTCACGACCATTGCGCATATCAGTGGGTGTGGAACTCAAATAATAAGTTGTTCGAGAAGTGAAGTTCAGCATGGCTATGACATTTTACGCAGCAGTTCTGCAACTGCAAACAGGTTAGTACACTTGATTTCCATCTCATCACCAGTCGGAGACTTCAAAATCAGTCTCTCAACTTGCCAACCTGCAGGAGTTTGTTGCTCGGGAACAAAATTCTCCTCAACTGTCAAAGCGATAAACTCACCTTCGCCTAGCTTCTTGTTTTCATCTGGTTGAAGCTTATTTGAACGATATGATTTCTTAAACTCAATGAGCCAGTCATAATCCACTGCCTCATCCTTACAATACTTGCGCAAGCTACGACCTTTACGATTTTGGTTGTAATCCTGCATCACTTTTTCGAAATATTCCCTTGTTTCCATTATCAAACTGTTTTGATTACGGATGCAAAGGTAATATATTATATTAGGTACCGCCATACGGGCTAACGGTGATTTACTCATTGTCACCGATTACAACCTCGGCGAACTTTGGCTTGCTGTTTAATTGTTTCTTGATTGCTAGTAGTTACACTTATTTGTTATATTTTACATTGTTTTTTACTTACTTGATAAGTATCAAATCAAAGTACATTAGACGAGTCTTTAATGGCTTATCAGAAACAATACCTCTATATGATTTTTCCTGCTCTTCTGTGCAGAACATAAAATCAAAACCATTCTTCTTATAAAAAGCCACAGGCACATCTTCATTATAGGCATCAACTACCAAATAACGACAGCCCGTTTTATTATATGGTTCAACAAACCAAGACTTAATAAAGTCCATTACTTCTGTTCCTATATGAAGATGTTGAAATTTTGTCGAAATTCCCAATCTTCCTATAAGTACAGCAGGATATATCAAATCCGGTTTTATATGAGGAACATGCTTTCCAACCTTTTTCTTTCTCGCATTAGGCAAGTATTTTGTGAAAATACTGGCATTTGAGACCGTAAAGGCACATACAATATCAGCCTTGGATTCCTCAAGATAATAGCAGTAAGATTTACCAAACAAGTTGTCGGCATAAGACACAGCATCATTATGGAAGAATCCATCCAAGTCTTCATTGCCACATGAAAATGAAATAGATTCTTCCAATATTTCTTTTGTCAATGGTGAAAACACCGTTTTGTTTGCTAAAAATCCCATAATACTAACTTAAAATTTTGCTTTTGCCAAAATAGCCTTCATCTCAGCACGTTGCTTTGAGAAATCTATGCTACCACGCTTCTTCAATGTTTCTTTAGCTCTTTCTCTGAAAGCTAAAGCCTCGTCACCTGTCAGCATTGGGATACCACTAATTGCTAATGCCATAATCTTATCTCCTATTATTTAGTTTATATAACTTGCCGTCAAAATTATGCTTTTTTCCCGAAACCACCAAGAAAATCACAAGAAATCTGCAAGTTATCAGCAAATTAGCCTCAAGACAGTAATCTATAACCCCATTATAGCAAGCTCCCATACTGTCTCCACCTTTCTCCAGGCGGTCCCAGCCCGCACAACATGGCGCAGGGCTTTGATGCCCCGCCAACCTTATAGCGCAGCGGTTCCGAGCACCGGAGGGCGGTTACACCCTTCCCTTTTCGAGAAGGGAAGGCTTGGTTAGGATGTGGAGCTCTCCTTGCAGGAGAGACGGAGAGGTAGAAAAGTCTGCACCGGAGGGCGGTTACATCCTCTCTCTTCGGGCAAGAGAGAGGCTTGGTGAGAGATGTGGAGCCTTCCTTAATGGGAAAAAGCGATGCCAGTGAGTGCAATGAAAACTCGCTTTCAAATTGCCGAGTGCAGCTCGCTTTATCAACAAAGAAGGACGGGATGATTTTAGGAATTCTTTTACTCATTTTGTCCGAGACAGATATAATTTATCTTATAATGTGAGCAATTGGATACATGAAACGAATGATGATATCAAGCCATTGGATATGCATGCAAAGCCATTTTGACAATCATGTGATGTAATCAGAATGAATACAACGAACAAAGGGGAACGACCAAAGACTGGTTGTTCCCCTTTGTTCGTTTAGAGGCAATTGTATCAGGTGTATCTGCCATCATCACAAAGGTTGCAACCAAACGAAAGATGGAGAAGGCACCACGCAAATCTATCTCAATTCCATCAAAAGCTCAGCAGTAGATGATGCCTACGCCAAAATACTGGCAGCCCTATAAGCCACAAAAAAGAATGAAAAGAGGGATTTTGTAAAATGAACCAAAATGAACCATTTTTCCTGAATCTTTACATGAGAGATACAGAAAAACCTAAAACTTTCGTTCAATCAACGACTTAGGAAATTATGTACGAAAAGAACAGTAAAATAATGTTGATTTACGTAGAATGATATTAATTTTTTAACACGCATAATTTGCTAGTTTCCAACAATTTTCGTATTTTTGCAAGGAGATTCTGTGTCTCTTATATTGAGATTCAGATGAACGTCATCAAAAAACGAACTTGATTCGCATGATGAAAGAGACAAATATACACTCACAGGTTACGTCCACTATTGCAGGGGACGACGGCGAAGCCATGGCAGAAAGTGAAGGATATGTAGCTGAAAATGGGATAGAAAATTCGCCTTGGAGACTTGGCTTCCTTTGGAAAGACGTATCATGATAAACTCCTTTTAGCTAGCAATGCCAGCCAAAAGGAGTTATAAGAGTTAATCAAGGCGGTGTCGAGCAGCCCAGCTTCCAGCATCCAGACACGGACACTCTTTGGGAGTAGTCCCAGGCAAGTCCCGATGGCCCACAATCTTTGCTTTCGGAAAGAGAATCTTCAGATTCCTGAAAAGATCTACGAGTCTCGTTTCCTGCTCAGCCGTCATGGTGTTGCAAGGTTTGCCTTCCTCATCCAAACCACCCTCATAGCAGATGCCGATAGAGCATCTATTATAAGGTCTGGCATGAGCCCCCACCTCCAGCAATTTACGATGCTGCGACATCGTACCATCCTTTCGGATATAGAAATGATAGCCGATGTCATAAAACCCACGGGCCTTATGGTCACGTCGCAGCTGTTCCACACTATAGTCCTGATTGCGTCG
>ERZ772820.2935-NODE-2935-length-11440-cov-8.104963_pt1 | contig 11440 bp, 10 predicted proteins | sample MGYA00511377_ERZ772820 | MGnify/ENA primary metagenome ERZ772820 (study PRJEB29015, sample SAMEA2737684) | human gut metagenome | biome: human gut; feature: human-associated habitat; material: faeces | place: China | collected 2012 ...
TGTTCGGTCAGCTTATTGACAAGGTCATCATCGAGAGCAACACCAGCCTGCGGTTCCGCCTGAAAAACGGACTGGAGCTGCGGGAGAGCATAGAAAGGACGGTGCGGTAGTGAGCAACAGGAAGCTGCCCTTCGGGTACAAGATGGTCATGGGAGAGATAATCATTCACCCGCAGGAAGCACAGGCGGTGCAGGGCATCTATGCCCGCTATCTGGCCGGGGCATCCTTCAACGATATCACTGACCATCTGAAAGAAAAAGGCCCGCCCTACGACGCGGACAAGCCCTGGAACAAGAATATGGTGGCCCGCATTCTGGAGGACGGTCGTTACGCCGGTACAGAACGATTTCCGGCTATCCTCTCCGCGGAACAGTTACAAGAAGCCGCCCAGCGCCGGTCAGAACGCAAGCCGGCGGTACAGATCACCGAAGCACAGAAGGCACTGCGCCGTCTGTGCAACGGCAGGCCCAGCGTGGCGGTGGAATCGCAGGTGCTGTCCCTGCTGAACAGCCTTGCGGCATCGCCGGAACAGATCAAGCCACAGCCACAGACAGTCAACCGTGGTGAACTGGCCGAAGTGGAGCGGCGATTCTCAGCAGCGCTTGCCACCAGCCCGGTAGATGAGGACGGTGCTAAAGAGCTCGCTCTGCGGCTGGCAGGAATGCAGTATAACGCCATCGGCAGCAGTGAGTACGAAAGCCAGCGCCTGCGGCATCTATTTGCCGCTGCCACGCCGATGGCGGAGATCGACGCCGAATTGCTGAAACGCACCGTATCACAGGTCTATGTCAAAAAGGGGCAGGCCAGCCTGTTACTGAAAAACGGCCAGATCATCGAGAGGAGAGCATAGCCGTGGGAGAGAACAAGCCAAAGGTGATCGTGATACCCGCCGCGCCAAAAAATACAGGGCCTGCCGAGCGGAGGCAGCTCAGGGTGGCGGCTTACTGTCGGGTATCCACCAAAGAGGAGGATCAGCTCAACAGCTACGAGGCGCAGAAAAACTACTACACCGATAAGATCATGGAGAACAAGTCGTGGACGATGGCCGACATTTTCGCGGATGAAGGCATCACCGGCACTTCGGCCAAGAAGCGGGCGGACTTCATGCGGATGATGAAATGGTGTAAGCAAGGCAAGATCGACCTGATCCTCACCAAGTCCGTCTCCCGCTTCGCCCGCAACACGGTGGACTGCCTGAACTACGTCCGAATGCTGAAGGCGCAGGGCATCGCGGTCTACTTTGAAAAAGAAAACATCAACTCCATGGATGAGTCCACAGAACTGATGCTGACCATGATGGGAGCCTTCGCACAGGCGGAGAGCGAATCCATCTCCGGCAATATCCAGGCGGGCAAGCGCTACGCCATGCAGCGCGGTGAGGCTACCATTAACTACCACAATCTGTACGCCTATGAGAAAGGACCGGATGGTAAGCCACGGGCCATTCCAGAACAGGCGGAGATCGTCCGGGAGATCTATCGGCAATACCTCGCTGGTGACAGTCTTAACATGATTCGCAAGTATTTGGAGGGACACCACATTCCGAACGCCCGCGGCGGTGCAACATGGTCGCATACGGCAGTGCGCGGTATTCTTTCCAACGAAAAGTACGTGGGTGATGTCCTCATGCAGAAGACTTTCCGGCAGGACTGCATCAGCCACAAGGCCATCCGAAACACAGGACAGCGCCCTATGTATCTGGTACAAAATAATCATGAAGCGATCATAGACCGCAAGACATACGACGCAGTGCAGACAGAGTTGGCGCGGCGCAACGCACTGAAGGGCAATACACAGAAAAGCACTCCCAGCGGCAGAAGCTGCTACACGCCGAAATATGCCCTGTCAGATCGGGTCATCTGCGGTGAATGCGGCACACTGTACCGCCGCTGCACCTGGGTCAACAGGGGAAAGAAGCACATCGTCTGGCGCTGCATCAGCCGCTTCGACTACGGCAAGAAATACTGCCATGATTCGCCCGCCGTGGATGAGCAGCAGCTCCAGCAGGCCATCCTGCGGGTTATCAACGGCGTAATGTCTGAGAAACCCGCACTGGTGCGGCGGGTCACGGAAAATCTACAGGTGGTGATACGCCCCAGCCGAAGTGGAGAACTTACTATCGCAGATATCGACCACCAACTGGAAACGCTGGCACAAGAATTTGACGCCGTCTTCGCAACTGCGGCCTCCGGCAATAGCGCCGACTACAGTGAACATTTCAAGACGATCCTTACCCAGCAGGCAGAACTGAAAGCCAAACGCGCCGAGCTGAAGCAACAGCAGGCGGAAGATGCAGAGCTGACCAGCCACACGGAGGAGGCCGCCAATATAATGGAGCAGGCCGGGACTGTCATCACGGAATGGAACGAATACCAAATTCGTGCGTTGGTCGAGTCGGTTAGGATATTGTCTAAAGATGAAATATTGGTGCGGCTAAAAAGCGGGATCGAGAGAATTGAAAAGTTGCAGAAGTAGATTGAATACAAAAGAACTCCGCTTCTCGAACACTTTATCGAGAAACGGAGCCTTTCTTACATATTTTCTCTCGACGGATAGGGGGTCATTTGCTATACTGAAAGCAAAGATAATAATTGGGAGACACCGTGATATGAAGAAGATCCTATTTGTTTGCCACGGCAATATCTGCCGCAGCCCGATGGCCGAGTTTGTGATGAAGGACTTGGTGAAGAAAGCTGGGCTGTCGTCACAATTCCATATCGAGTCGGCGGCCACCAGCCGTGAGGAGATTGGCAACCCTATCTATCCTCCGGCACGGCGCAAGCTGACAGAGCACGGGATCTCCTGTGGTGGTCATGCGGCGCGGCAGCTCACAAAAAGCGATTACAATGCATTCGACCTGCTCATCGGCATGGACAAAGCCAACCTGCGGAATATGCAGCGCATCTGCGACGGTGACCCGGATGGCAGGATACACCTGCTGCTGGACTACACCGGCCACCCCCGCGATGTGGCCGACCCGTGGTACACCGACGATTTTGAGGCCACATGGAGGGACGTGCTTGCGGGATGTCAGGGGTTGCTGAAAGAGTTATCACAGAAACGAGGTGAGCAGGATGGCACAAAATGATAAGATCCAACTATTTGAGGACAAACGCATTCGTACTGCGTGGGACGAAGAAAAGGAAGAATGGTACTTTTCCATCGTCGATGTTGTTGCCGTGCTGACTGAGCAGCCTGATTATCAAGCGGCACGCAACTACTGGAAAGTTACCAAGAAGCGGCTTAAAGACGAAGGCAATGAAACGGTTACATCTTGTAACCAGTTGAAAATGACTGCCTCAGATGGCAAAAAGCGTCTGACCGATGTGGCCGACACGGAACAGCTTCTCCGTATCATCCAGTCTATTCCTTCATCGAGGGCAGAGCCGTTCAAGCTGTGGTTGGCACAGGTCGGCAGAGAGCGCATTGAGGAAACCATCGATCCAGAGTTGACCATTGAACGGGCGCTGGAGACATACCTCAAGAAAGGCTATACCCGCGAGTGGATCAACCAGCGGCTGCAAGCTATCCAGGTCCGCAAGGAACTGACGGATGAATGGGATGCCCGCGGTGTACAGAAAGGCGTGGAGTATGCAATACTTACCGATGAGATATCCCGTGCATGGTCGGGAATGTCTACACGACAATACAAGAACCTCAAGGGCTTGAAGAAAGAAAACCTCCGCGACAATATGACTACGTTGGAACTGGTGCTGAATATGCTGGCGGAGGCGACCACCACGGAGATATCCAAGCAGAAAGCTCCGGAGACATTTTCGGAAAACATTGATGTGGCGCGTGCCGGAGGAAAAGTGGCCGGTGATGCACGGAAAGCCATTGAAAGCCAAACCGGTGTTCCCGTAATCACCGCCAAGAACGCTGCACAGCTCAATCAGGTTGTGACAGATTTGCTGGAAGGAGCGACTACGTCACCGGAAAAGCAAGACAAAAGGCACTGATTTACTGACAACAAAACCTGTGGAAAATCACAAAAAGAAACACCATCCGTCAGGATGGTGTTTTCTTTTTGGAATGCCGCGGGCAGGCTTGAACTTGCTGCCTCGACCTGCGCGCAGCGCGTTAAATCAAGAGGTCCGGCAGGGCTCCTGCGAATGGCTCTGCCATTCGTGGGATGCCGGTAGCGAGTCGCGCCACGTGATGAGGACATCGCCGCCCGAATGCTGGAGTACATGACTGCGATGGAAACTGCTCCGCAGCCAGAAGCCAGCGGGCTGGAGGGTGACTACCGCATCCTTGCCGACTTCAATGGTACGATACTGGCGGGAACGCATAGTAAACACGGCATCCAGTTTGTTACCTGGGATCGGGACTATGATCGCACAGACGTGGCTCTCCGATGGCGAAATACCGGTGCGGCTGAAAAGTGGGATCGAAAAAAGCAGAGTTTTCGCAGAAATCCTTTTTTGGCTTCATTTGATTACTTTATTTTTCGGCAGCGGTGTGTTATACTCTAAAGATAACAATTCATGATGGGTGCACCATGTGTTTGTCCTATCAAAGATAAAGTAGGGATCATATGAAACGAAAACGAAATCGCAGCGGATTTACATTGATGGAAATGCTGATCGTCATTGCGCTCATTGCCGTACTGATCGCGATCGCGATTCCGGTATTTTCATCACAGCTTGAAAAAACAAGAGAAGCGACGGACCTTGCAAATGTACGCTCTGCTTATGCACAGGTATCCGCAGAGGCACTGCTCGGAAATTCGGAGACCACCGTGACTGTTGACCTGACGCAGAAGCAGGCCGACTGGCAATCATTGGACCCCGTGAATATCGGCGGTATCGTCCACTACAAAAAGCAAGGGAACACAGATAATTGGAAAGGCGTTGCTGCGCCGAATGGAACCTGTGTTGTTTCATATGATAAGAATTACGGAATTATTCTGACTTGGAGCGGGAAAGCCGACCCTTCTGACCCCAAGTATCCATTTAACACAAGCGTGACGGATTTCTTCCAACTTCTATATAGTACAGACTTTTGGAAAAACGGCGCTGTAAAAGATCACCTTAACTTCGAGTTTGACTCCAGGTGTCCGTATTCAGATTATGTTCCGGCTATTTCCGAAGCGATCAAAAATTCGGACAACAGTCTCCTGCAGCAGCCGGACTGCACATGGGCCTTTCTTGGCAGCGGAAAAGATGGACAAGATGCAAACCGATACCTTTTCTGGACCTCTCTGAACACTAACGAAGTCGGGGCCGGAAAGGAAATTCCCGTGATCGTCCAGACCGGGGACGGGAAGTACTATGTTTCCGAAACCACGACCGGCAAGAGGACGAAAAACGGCAGCGAATATGTCGCCGTTTCCCAATCACTTACTTCGCAAAACCAGTATAAGCAGATTCTGAAAAACGGAAAAGCGTTTTCTTCGTTAGAGGAGGCCTACGACGCCTACCTCAGCGCTTTGGGCAATTCCAAGTATGACTCGGTTCGCGGGTCTTAAGGCATTTCCACCGATATGACGCTTGTTTTTCCGCGTGTGCGCAGTCGACAAAAACGCCGCCCTTTAGGGCGGCGTTTTTGTTTACCGCTGCTGCGGCTTACCCCTGTCGGTATCGACCCGGAGAGAATAGCTGGTTTACTGCCCGCGGCGCCTGCCATTCCACGCCAGACCGGCGGTGCTCAGCAGGGCGGCAGCGGCATAGAGCGCCACGCCTGCGTCCGTGGTCTTGGGGCTGGCGCTGCTGTCGCCGGCAGATGGGGAATAGTAGTAGCCGCCGGTGGCGGGGGGAGTGATTTGTCCGGTCGGCGTGATCGTTTTAATGGATGGGATATACATGGAGCCGCCGACGAAGGGTGCCGCCACTTTTTGGCCGTTCACGGTAATGACGGTTTCGCTGCTAAAAGAATACCCATCTTTCGGCTTCAGCATGATGGAATACACATAGGTCTTGCCGTTTTCAAATGCGGTGATGGTGGGCAGAGAGCCGTGGGAGTCGTTGTCGGAGTACCAGGCGGCAACGGGTTGGTTGTTTTCAAATTGCTGCCAGCACTCGTAGAGGATATCATAATTGTACTGATTGGCTGCCCGCTTGGCGGTTGCCCGCGGGGCATCGCCCGGCTGATAGTCGAATTTCACGTTTTCAATGGCGGCGGCAGAGATGGTGGTTGACTGGCTCTCGTCCGGGAGGTCAACTGCATAAATACCATAAACGCGCAGCTGTGTGCTCATTTCCTTTATTTCAAGATTTGTGTGGTTACTCGGCGTACCCCATTCATAGTCTCCGACGGAAACAACCGTCTCGTCATCACTGAAAAAATAACCACTGTCTGCAACAAGTACAATGTTATAGGAATAGTGGTGACCGGCTTCAAACTGTGTGATATGCTTATCCTCCGCAAGCGATGCCATCTTTTCCGAGTCGGAGTACCAGTAGCGCCCCGTGCCGGACCAAACGCCGCCTTCCTCTTTTTGGTAGATTTCGCGCCAATACTCATAGGCAACGGTACAGTTGCCCTCGGTTACGGATGCCGTTTTCCGCGGCGTATCCCCTGCCTTGTAGCCGATATGCGTATACGCTACCTTGACCTTTTGCATGTAGTTGACCCCATCTGCAAACGCCGAGATCGGCGTTAGCGACAGCGCCAGGACCAGCGTAAGGAGCAGCGCCGGAAAAAACCTTTTCTTTGTCATTTTGTTCCATCCTCCTGTTTCAATTTTTCCCGTATTTACAAGCTTTTTACACTTTCTATTGTACCACGGCGGCCAAGGCAGGGAAACGCGATTACCGGCTGCGGCGATTGCTGGTTTTGGAAATTTTCTTGCTTCACTTTTCTGCCATATGGGCGTATACTATACACAGCTTTCACCGCAGGAGGTGCGCCATGCGCTTTTGTGAGCAGCTGAACGAATACATCACCCGGCTGGACTGCCGGGGCAAGGAGCTGGCGGAGGCCGCCGGGCTATCCGCACCGTCCCTGAGCCGCTACCGCACCGGCGAGCGCACGCCGGGCCGCGGCAGCGCCGTGCTCACGGCGCTGAGTGATGCTTTGGCCAATATGGCCAAAGCAAAGGCGCTGCCGGATATGGACGCGGACACACTGTATAGCGCGTTCCTGCAATGCGATGAATATGCCGGCACGGACAAGAAAATGCTGCGGGAGAACTTCAATGCGCTGATCGAGGTCATGGGGCTCAGCGTGGCGAAGCTGTGCCGCTGCGCCAACTACGACCCGTCCGCCATCTTCCGCTTCCGCCGGGGCGAGCGTCAGCCGGCGGAGCCGGAGCAGTTCGCCGCCGCCGTGGCGTCCTATGTTTCCCGGGAGATGGACGGCCCCGCCCAGCGGGAGGTGGCCGCTGCGCTGCTGGGCTGTGCCGCTGAAGATCTCGGCGACCGCGCCGCCTACTGCCGGCGGGTGCAGGATTGGCTGCTGGGCAGCCATGCGCCCCGGGAGGACAGCGTCTCCCGCTTCCTGACCAAGCTGGATGAGTTCGATCTGAATGCGTACATACGCTCCGTCCATTTTGATGAGCTGAAGGTCCCTGTGGCGCCCTTCCAGCTGCCCACCAGCCGCAGTTACTCCGGCTTGCGGCAGATGATGGACAGCGAGCTGGACTTTATGAAGGCGGCGGTGCTGTCGCGCTCCACAGAGCCGGTGTTTTTGTACAGCGATATGCCCATGACGGAGATGGCCCAGGACCCGGAGTTCCCCAAGAAGTGGATGTTCGGCATGGCGCTGCTGCTGAAAAAAGGCCTGCGGCTGCAGATCATCCACAACATTGACCGCAATCTGCCGGAGATGATGCTGGGATTGGAGAGCTTCATCCCCATGTATATGACCGGCCAGATCGAGCCGTATTACTTCAAAGCGCCCCAGGGCGGTGTGTTCCTGCATTTCCTGCGGGTATCCGGCACAGCCGCGCTGACCGGCGAGGCTGTGTCCGGCCACCATAGCGAGGGGCGGTATTACCTGACCAACAACCGCACAGAGGTGGCCTATTACCGCCGTCGGGCCGACGCTCTGCTGGAGAACGCCAAGCCGCTGATGGAGATATACCGTGCCGACGGCGCTTCCCGGCTGAACGCGTTTCTGTTGGCAGACAGCCGCACCCCCGGCCGACGGCGGTGTGTCCTATCGGCGCCGCCGCTGTATACCGCGGACCCCGCGTTTTTGACGACGGTGCTGCAAAGACACGATGTGCCTGCGCCGGATCAGGAGCGTATTCTGGCCCACGCCAAAAGCCGCCGGGAGCAGGCCGAAACCATCCTGCGGGACAATGAAATGGTGTTGGCTCTGCCCCGACTGACAGAGGAAGCCTTTGAACGATACCCGATGTCCCTGCCCCTGTCAGGATCGTTTTATGAACGTGATATACCGTATACCTATCAGGAGTATCTGGAACACATCGATCAGACAGAACAGTTCGCGGCAGTGCACCCGCGCTGCCGCCTGGAACTGACCGCCGACAGCACCTTCCGCAATTTGCAGATCGTCATGCATGAGGGGCGGTGGGCCATGGTGTCCAAGGAAAAATCACCCGCCATACATTTTGTCATCCGTCACGCCAAGCTTCGTAGTGCTATTGAGAGCTTTGAGCCGCCGCTGGTGGAGGAGTGACAGCCCGCGCGGTCAGTAAGCACCGGCGTGTTTGTGGTCAAAATTATGGTCAAATCCCCGTTCTGGCGCAGAAGAAAAGCCCTGTAACCGGCATGGTTACAGGGCTTTTCACTGGCGCAGTGGGAGGGATTCGAACCCTCGTGCCGCTTTTGACGACAACACGATTTCCAGTCGTGCTCGTTATGACCTCTTCGATACCACTGCATATTCGATTCGCTGACAAACAGCATGGACTATTATACCAAAAATACCAGGTTTGTCAAGATGGAATTTTCGGGGTGAGTTGTGGAATCGACAGCAAATATCTAAGTTAACATAATGCGTAATTTTGAACAATGGAAATCTGCTGATTATAGGGCGGTGTATGGTTTACATAACCATACACCGCCCGGATGCGATACCGCGATTATTGCAGCTTGGAGCAGACCTCGTCCACGGCGTCGTCAAGGGCGCAGGTCAGGCGGTGGAGGGTTTTGCCCGCCTGGGTCTTGCGGAACTTGGGCGAGGGACGAAGGGCGTTGTCCAGCAGGACGCCGACAGCCATGCCGGCGACCATTCCCTTGAGGAAAGTACACGTTTTCATCGTGTTCACCTCTTTTTCGTTGCATTTTTATCCTTTATCGGTCTGTGTACAGTATGCCCGGCAGAGGTGAAAAAATGCGAAAAAGACGGCGGTGTTTCTTGCCAAGCGGGGGCGGAATTGGTATAATACCATGAGACGATGTCAGACACTTGCGTAGATGTTGTTTATAGGTTATCTATACACTATTTATATGCCATTTGTCATTTTGCGTGCTCTTAGTGCGCGTATATGGGAGCGCAAAGGTAAAAAAGGAGAACATGATGTTTGATTTGGAATTGCAGCGGCGTATCCGCGAGAAAAAAACACCGTTGGCGCTGACGCTGGCGCCGGAGGCGGAGAAGCTGAATGGGAAGTTTGTGAAGAACTTTATCGATATGTTCGGCGACACGCCCATGGCCCAGGCGGAGGCGCTGCGGTATCACGGCACGACGCTGCTGGACGCGGCGGCGGGAAAGCTGCCCGCGGTGGTGCTGCGGGGCGGAGCGTATCTGCGTCACGGGATGATGGGGGCGGACGTGCTGGCGAACCTTGTCAGCGCGGCCCATGCCAAGGGACTGTATGTGATACTGGATATGAACACCGCGGAGCCGGAGTGCTGGGCCGGGTACGGGGCGGACGCCGTGACGGTGTGCCCCTACGGCGGAAGCGGGTGCCTGGAGGCTGGGGAGATGCTGCCCATCGCGGCGGTACGGACTGGCGGACAGGTGCAGAGTCTGGTGGCCGGCGACCGGGCGCTGTGGCTGTCCGTGGCGGAGCAGATGGCACGCCGGGGTGCAGCGCTGGCTGTGTCCACGGGGTACAGTCTGGATGTGAGGGACGTGCGGAGAGTATGTCCGGGGGCGTTTTTGCTGCTGGAGGACTGCGACGGGGAGAATGCGCTGCCGGCCTTTGACGATATGGGTCACGGGGCGCTGGCGACAGACAGTGCTTTGCAGTACGCGGCGGAGCCGGCGGCGGCGGTCGAGGAGGCGGTCCGCGCGTGGAAGCAGTGGGTGACGGTGGTATGACGCGGCTGTATCTGATCCGCCACGCGGAGGCGGAGGGAAACCTGTACCGCGTTGCGCACGGCCACTGCAACGGGCTGATCACCAACTACCGGGGGTATCAGCAGATCGACGCTCTGCGGGAGAGGTTCCGGAAGGTGGACATCGACGCGGTGTACAGCAGCGACCTGTACCGGACGCAGATCACCGCACGGGCCATCTGGCTGCCCAAGGCCCTGCCGCTGCATCTGGAGCCGGCGTTCCGGGAGATCTGCATGGGGGAGTGGGAGGACCACACCTGGCATGAGCTGAACGTGAAATACCCGGAGGAGATGTACAACTTCAACCGGCGGGCCGACCTGTGGCGTGTGCCGGGGGCCGAGACGGCACAGCAGGTGGTGGACCGGTTTATCCCGGCGCTGGAGCGTGTGGCCCGGGCCCATGAGGGCGGCACCGCAGCGGTATTTTCCCATGGGATGGCGCTGCGGACCGTGCTGGGCGTTTTGCAGGGGCAGACGCTGGCGGAGGTGGGGCAGACGCCCCACGGGGACAACACCGCCGTGTCGCTGCTGGAATGGGAGAACGGGACGTTCCGGGTGGTATACCGGGACGACAACAGCCATCTGACGGAACGGGGACTGTCCACCTTTGCCAGGCAGAGCTGGTGGAAGGAGAAGAACATGGTGGAGTCCGGCGAGGGCTACGGCCCGCTGCCGGAGGAGAAGCGGGCGGCGCTGGGTATGCCCGCCGGGGGCGAGGCTACCGGCGTGTGGTACGGCGAGGCGCTGATCGGAGCCTTCAGCCTGTCCGACGAGGGGGACGCCCTGCGGCTGAGCTGGTACGGCCTGACTCCGCAATGGCGAGGGAAGAGCCTGGGTATCCCACCCATGGGGCAGGCTGTTGACGCCTGCCTGCGGCGGGGGAGGGATATCCTGCGGGTGGACTGCCCGGACAAGGGGCTGCGGCTGTTCTTCGCGCGGCTGGGCTTTGTGCCCACGGCGGGGGATACCATGGAGAAAGATGTGCGGCGTATTATGCCGCCGGTACCGGCGGCGTGGCAGTAACGGCGGGGGATTTTGCGTCAATACTTCGCGGCGGGGGAGGGTTTCGCGCCCCCTGGCGCGAGTAGCTTTCTTTCATCGTTGAAAGAAAGCTACCAAAGAAAGCCGCTTGAAACTACGTTTCAAGACTTCCTTGCGCGGGAATGTGCAGGTGTTGCGCCTGCGGGCGCAAGCCTCCGGCGGCCACATTTCTTTCTGCGAAGAAAGAAATGTGGGAAAGAAAGTCG
>ERZ772820.2939-NODE-2939-length-11428-cov-4.076849_pt1 | contig 11428 bp, 8 predicted proteins | sample MGYA00511377_ERZ772820 | MGnify/ENA primary metagenome ERZ772820 (study PRJEB29015, sample SAMEA2737684) | human gut metagenome | biome: human gut; feature: human-associated habitat; material: faeces | place: China | collected 2012 ...
ATCCATGCCAAACGGGCTGCCGGCGGTCAGCCGCGGCAGCACGTGCACGTGCTTTCCCTGCGCGGCCGCGGCGGCGCAGATGAGCTCGAAGTGCAGCGTGCTCTCGGCCGTGAGCAGGTCTGCGCCCAGCGCGACGGCGCGCGCGACATCGTCCGCGCCCTTGTTCACGCCGGAGTACAAAATGCGCTCGGGCGGGATGCCGAGCTTTTCGCAGATCGTCAGCTCGCCCGGGGAGCAGACCTCCACCCAGCGGAATACGTCCGGCAGGCCGCGCAGCACGAAGGGATTGGCCTTCATGGAGTAGCACAGATGCACATCAGAGCCGAACGCGGCGCGCACCCTTTGAGCGCGCGCCGTGAAGGCATCCAGATCAAACAGATACAGCGGCGTGCCGTACTTTTCGGCCGCCGTCCGGAGTGCAGTTTTGTCCATCAGTCCTCGTCCTGCAGGCGCTGCACCATGGCCAGCAGACTCTTGGCGGAGTTGAAGTTCTCCGGCACGAGATCCTTGGCGCCGATCTCGATGTCAAACGCGTCGTTGAGCGCCGCGACGAGCGACACGATGTCGAACGACTCGAGAATGTGGTCGTCGATGAGGGCGGTCTCGGTCTCAAAATCCACGTCGGGGCGCAGATCGGTCAGAATGTCCATCAGTTCCTGTTCCATGATTGATATACCTCCTGAAGTAAGTAAAGTAAGCGAAATCAGTGTTTGGCGGCGGTGATGCGCTCGGCCAGCGCGCGCATATTCGTCTTGCCGTTGTCGAGCCGGGGCATGGCCTCGAGCTGCTCGATCTTGCGCGGCACCATAAAGCCCGGCAGGTCGGCGCGCAGGGCGACGGCGATGTCGCGCTTGGTCACGCCCTCGCCGGTGTAAAACAGCCAGATCTGCTCGTGCACCTGGTCATAGAGCGCGCAGCAGTCCTCCACGCCGGGCACCTTCGCCGCGGCGAGATCGATCTCCCCGAGCTCCACGCGGTGGCCGAGATGCTTGACCTGCCGGTCCTTGCGGCCGTGGAACATGAGGTTGCCGTCGGGCGCGAAGTGCCCGAGGTCGCCGGTCTTATAGATGCGCTCGTCGTAAGCGTGGTTGAGCGGGTTTTGCAGGAAGCTCTCGGCCGTTTTCTCGCGGCTGTTGTAGTAGCCCAGCGCGAGGATGGGCCCCTTGACGCAGATCTCGCCGATCTCGCCGTCGGGCACGGCCTCGTTTTGCTCCGAGAGCAGAAACACCTCGTAGTGCGGGTACGGCTTGCCGATCGGCAGCACGTCGGTGTCCGCGACCAGACCGGGCACGACGTAATACGTGCACGAGGCGGTTGCCTCCGTCGGGCCGTACTGGTTGACGAACCGGGCCTCCGGCAGCGCGAGCTGCCACTGGCGCAGGCAGCTGCACGGCATCACCGAGCCGGAGAAGCACACCTTGCGCAGGTGCTGCGGCACGCTGCATTCGAACGCGCCCAGCGCGGCCGGCACCGTCAGCGCCGAGACGCTCCAGCCCACGGCCGTCACGCCCTTGTCGTTCATGTATGCGAACAGACGCTCCGGCGACATGAAAAGTTCCTTCGGGATGATGGCCGTCGTCGCGCCGAAGCGCAGCGGCAGGTAAATGTCGCGCACGGCGGCGATGTAGTCCAGCGGCGACTGGTTGCCGAGGATGTCCTCGCGCGCGATGCCCATCACGCCGGCGTAGTCCTCGATGTAGCACATGAGCGAGTGCTGTGCCGTGATCACGCCCTTGGGCGTGCCGGTCGAGCCGGAGGTGAAGATGATGTACAGCGGGTCGAGCTCTCTGGCCCGCGCGCGGCAGTCTGCGAGCAGCGCCGCGTCCTCGCTGCCCTCGAGCAGCTCCTCCGCGATGAGGATCGTGCCGGAAAAGTCCAGCGTCTTCGCCTTGTCGTAAAACGCGCGCTGCACGATCATCAGGTCGGTGTCGAGCGTATTTAAAATAGAGTTGAGCCGGTGTACGGGCATCGTCCCGTCCATCGGGGCGTAGCAGCACCCGGCGTACACCGCGCCGAGAAACACCGCCGGCGTGTGCGCGTTGCGCCCGCTCATGACGGCGATGGGTTTTTTCTGCCCGGCGCGGCGCTTTGCCGCCGCCGTGCCGATGATGCGCGCCTCGCGCCGCACGTCGGCAAACGTCACCGCGCTGTCCTCATCGAGAAAAGCGGGCTTGTCCGGACAGGCTGCGGCGGTGGTTTCCAGCCAGTCGAGCACGTTGGTTTCCATGCTTGCCAGCTCCTTTCCGATAAATGTCCACAATCAGCCCTATCCTATCATGTTTTTCGCGCAAAAACAAGTCGCCATGTGTCATATTTAAGAAAAGGTAAGAATGTGGCGCCTCGGCAGGGGCGCTCGAGGGGCCCACCCGTCTCGAATTGAATGAATGGAAAAGACCGGATGCATCCGGTCTTTTCCCCTTGACGCATCCGCGCCCGCAAAGTACAATAGGAATTACCAAAAACAAGCGCTCCGCGGCGCAGCAGAATTTGCACGTTTTTCGGCATATTTTGCAGCCTCTTGTCTGTTATTGCCAAAATCACACCTGGGAAATTGTGAACAATTCTCCTTCCACATTTGTGGAGAATGTGGTATACTTTGGGAAACTGCGCGATTCATCTGCGCGCGGTTTCGACGCATTCTGCGTCTGTCGTGTGCTATGATCGTTCCTGTTTCCGGGCACGGACCGGCGTCTCCGCGGAAGGGGGGAAAATGCAGCGGAGCGGAAAGGAAGGTCACAGATGTCAAAGAGAGTTCAGAAGGTGTGGAACGCTGCCACCACCGTGCTGGTGATCCTGGTTGTCGTTCTGGCGCTGCTTCTGGTGGGGGTCCGGCTGGTCGGCCTCCGGCCGATGTGCGTCCTGTCCGGCAGCATGGAACCCACGTACCACGTCGGCTCGCTCATCTATGTCAAGCCCTGCGCGCCCGAGGACGTGCAGGTCGGCGATCCGATCACGTTCGTGGTCAATGAGGATCTCGATGTCGTCACGCACCGCGTCGTCTCCATTGATGCGGAAAATCAGCACTTTTATACGAAGGGAGACGCAAACGATGCGCCCGACGGCGCACCCGTCTATTTCAAGAACCTCATCGGCCGTCCCGTGTTCACGATTCCCTATCTGGGCTATGTCTCCAACTGGGTCTCCAACCCGCCCGGTATGTATCTGGCCATTGCGCTTGCGCTCGTGCTCATCATTCTGACGTTCCTGCCGGATATGCTCCGCAAGGCGTCGGAGGCGGACGCGCGCGACGCGGCCCACCGCGCCGCGGACAAGTCCGGCGCGGACACAGACGGAGAAAATTCCGGCGAAAATATGGGAAAATAATGGTTTTGTGAAATATTTTCTCCAGTTCGTGCATTAATTTAGTGATTGCTGGCAGCGCCCCCCATACATAGGGCGCTGCTGGAACATAGGAAGCTTTGAACAAAATTTAAGGGAGGAAAACATTACATGAAGAAGAAAACTCTGACGATCGCCATCGCGCTCGTTCTGGTCGTGGCGCTGGCGGTTGGCGCGACGTATGCGTACCTGACGGCGACGACCGGTGAGGTCAAGAACACCTTTGCTGTTGGCAATGTGATTGATAACACCAAGTTCGCGCTGCAGGAGCATAAGGTCGCATACAATGACACGAAGGGCGTGTATGATTATGTGTTGACCGAAGCTGGTGAAAAACAGGTGGCAACCTCTAACACCTATGACAAGCTGGTTCCGGGCACGACGGCTCCGAAGGATCCGTTTATCACCATTGGCGAGAAAACGCAGGCTCCGGCTTACCTTTTCGTGAAGGTCACGGATACCAGCGTGGGCATCACCTACAGCGTGGATGCCGACAAGTGGGCTGAAGTCAGTGGAATTAACGGCTTGAAAGCCGGAGAGAAAGTCTATGTTTACAAAGTCGGCAGCGACAACGTGCTCCCGGCTGGCTCGGAAGGTAATTATGCAATCCTCACTAACAATCAGATTTCTGTGGGTAGCAATGTGAGCACCATTTCTGGCGACCTCGTCTTTAATGGCTATCTGTGCCAGGCTGCTGGCTTCAAGTCCGCGACTGAGGCATTCAACCAGTGCTTCGGCACCACCACTGGCGAATAATTTCCCTCGCGATTTCCCTATGTAACTGACGCGCAGAGGACTGTGCGGAAAAACAGAAAAGGAGAACGCTACATATGAAGAAGAAAACGATTCTTGTGGCTGCCATCGCAGTCATGCTCGTCGCGGCGCTCGTCGTCGGCGGCACCCTCGCGTACTTCACCGATACGAAGACCGCGGACAACACCTTCACCATGGGCAACGTCGCGATCACGCTCGATGAGAAGAACGCGAATCCGGACGCTCCGACCGGCAGCGGCCGTGTGACGGAGAACACCTACAACGTCTACCCCGGCCTGATCGTGGACAAGGACCCGACCGTGACCAACGTCGGCTCGAACGACGCATGGATTCGCGCAAAGATCGTTGTCAAGGCGAACATGGAGCAGCTCAATCAGCTTGGCCTGATCGAAGCCGCGAATGACGCGACCGGCGAGAAGCTGGCGAAAATCTTCAAGCTCGGTGCTGGCTGGAGCTACACCGGCAATGTCATCATGGGCGAAGACGGCACGTTTACTTTCGTCATGAAGTATGCGGACAAGCTTGCCCCGAATGCTGCAACGCCTGTCTTTACGCAGGTCACCATCCCTGGTGAGACCGTTGTGGACAGCTTCAACTTCAACATCAATGTTGTTGCAGAAGCCATTCAGGCGGACGGCTTCAACACTTGGGACGCTGCTTTTGCCGCGTTTGACAAGTAATTCCCCGGCAACCCCGATGGGGCGGCGCGCCGCGCCGCCCCACTCGGAGCCTACGGGCCCGAAAGGGGCTGGCTTCCGTCCGGCGCAGACGCCGGCCGGGCCAAAGCTTCCCCGGCCCCTTTCGGCCCTTTATCCCCGGTTCCGTCCGGGCGCGGGCGGCGGAGCTGCCGCCGTCCACGCGCAGACTGAAAGAAAAAATCCCACAAAATTTTTTCCTGCGCGCGCCTTCCGGCGCGAAAAGTAAGCAGCCAGAAGCTGGAAACAGCTCCTCAAGGAGAAAGGTGGTTTGTGCATGAAGAAGAAGTGGACCATCGCGGCGGTGCTCGTCCTGGTGGTGGCGCTGCTTGCGGTTGGCACGTGGGCGTATTTCTCGGCCGTCGGCCGGGCGGATAACGTCATCACGATGGGCTCCGTCAAGCTTGCACTGCACGACGAGGACGGCAGCGGCCAACCGTTTACGACGGTGAGCGCCATGCCCGGCAGCGTCGTGGACAAAGTGGTTTATGTGGAGAACGTCGGCTCCGGCGCGTTTTACACCCGCGTGAAGATCACGCCTGAGGTGGTCGCCGCGAATGGCGAGCTTGTCCCGCTCACGGACAGGAGCCTGCTCACGCTCGACCTGAACGACACTGACTGGATTCCCGGCGCGGACGGATACTATTATTATAATGGTACGGTCGATCCGAAGGACGCCACGTCGAAGCTCTTCAACCACGTCACGTTCAGCACGGACATGGGCAATGAATATCAGAACACCACGGTGCATATCTACGTCACGGCCGAGGCCGTCCAGACGGCGAACCTGGACAAGTACGGCCCCATTGACGTGTGGAAGCACGTCGGAACGGTCGAGACGAGCACTTCGAGCACGCAGATCGATCCGATCCCGGCAGCCTGAGAAAGGAGGACGAAAACATGAAAAAACGCATTCTCTCGCTCGTCCTCTGCGCAGCCATGCTGCTGAGCATGTGCCTGTTCCTCGGCGCCGGCGTGACGAACAGCCTGACCGTTTGCGACAGCAGCGGCGAGGCCGTCAAGCGTGTTGACCTCCCGGTGAACCAGAAGATCAGCCTGATGGCACAGGCACAGTCCGCCGCCGAGAACGATGCCTACCAGTGGCAGATCCGGGCGGCGAAGAACGTCTGGGCCAACATCCTCGGCTCGGACACGCAGACGCTCGAGCTGAGCTACCCCATGGTGGCCAGCGCCCTGAGCGAGAAAAACACGGTTCAGATCCGCTGCAGACTGACCAGCGCCGAGACCGGCGAGGCCACGTTCAGCGATGCTGTCACGGTCGAGGTCACAGCCGCCACCGCTGTGGACACGCCCGCCTCCGCTGACGCTGCAGCCGCCCCGGTGCTCCGCAGCCCGGCCAAAGTCGCCGTGGCCGCGAACGACGCGCCGGAGTATGGCACATACACGATCATCATCAATTATAAGTTTGAAGATGGCAGAACGGCGGCGAACTCATGGAGCGCCACGGTTGCCAACGGCGCTACCTACACGCAGGACGTTACCAGCCCCACGGTCGTTGGCTATGCGCCGGATCAGCCGGTTGTACAGGTAAATGCGTCTGAGGAAACGACGTACACCGTCTACTATAAGCCTGCTGAGGTGGAGTTCACCGTCAAGTATTACCAGCAGAACGTCGGTGATGACAAGTACATGCTCTCTGGGACGGTGACGAAGCGGGGTTATACGGAAGCCCCGGTCAGTAAGTACGCAACTGGCGCAGACGGCTTTGATGTGAACTATGATGGCTTCACGCGTCTGCTCTACGATGGCACGGCGACGATCGCAGCCGATGGCAGCACGGTCGTGGAGCTCTACTATGACCGCAACTACTACCTCATGAACTTCGACCTCGACGGCGGCTACGGCGTCGAACCCATCTATGCCCGCTACGACGCACCGATCAATGTCGGCACGCCCACCAAGCCGGGCTATACGTTCAATGTCTGGAAACCGGAACTTCCGGCGAAAATGCCTGCTGAGAACACCACCCACAAGGCAACATGGAACGCCGGCACGACCAGCTACACCGTCGTCTACTGGTATGAAAACGCGAATGACGGCGGCTACAGCTATGTTGCAGACCAGACGATTTCGGATGTTGAACCCGGTACTTCGGTCAGCAGTAATGATTACAAAGACCAAAACTTTACAAGTGAAAACAAAGACACTAAGCATTTCACCTATAACGCAAGCAAGACCGAGAATGTCACCGTCAAAGGTGACGGCTCCACCATCCTGAACGTGTATTTTACCAGAAATACCTATACGCTCAAGTTCAGAGAACTTGACTGCGATAAATGGTGGTTAATAACCCACACACACGATGATAGCTGTTATAAGGAGATTAAAACCATCACCGCAAAGTATCAGGCAGACATCCACAATAATTTCCCCATTAAGGACGGAGATGAGACCATTTGGTGGAAGGTGCCGGATGGCACAGAAACCTATGGTGAGCTCGATGAGCAAACATATCTTGGAAGCATTGATACTATGCCCGGCGAGAACATCACGTTTGAGAAGTATGACACCGAATCCGGCGCGAAAATTTATTACTATGTTGAAACGTTAAACGGAACTTCAGGAGATACCACCTACAATGGAAAGAATTACACGCAATATAAGGTGATTGATCGTGATTACAGCGGCAATACTAGTTTAACGTACAAAGAGGAATTTCATCCCATTACCGGCTTCACGCAGGGCGATTCCAAACCGACCCTCCCCAAGGACAGTAGCGTGAAGATGCAGAAAAATAACTACCTATACTACACCCGCAACAGCTACAAATTGAAGTTCTACAACTACAATGATTATGTGGATGGTAAGGAAGCCAGCGTGCAGTACAAAGCACCGCTTAGTGACTACAACAAGTTCACGCCTGCCTATCCGGCAAAGCTGGAAGAGGGCGCGTATGAGTTCGCCGGTTGGTACACGACCGCTGGCTGCTATGCCGGTTCTGAGGTCAACTGGGCTACGGCGACAATGCCCGCTTCCGACGTGACGCTCTATGCCAAGTGGGCGCCCAAGACCCACACCGTCAAGACCTATCTGACGGAGAACGATTTGAACAGTAGCGCCCAGGCACAGGGAACATGGACGGTTTCCCACGGTACTGCCGTTCCGGAGAATCAGCGCCCCGTTACACCTGAAAACGGCAAGTATACCTTCGTCGGCTGGTTCTACAAGGACAATGACGGCACGGAGCACGCGTTTGACTTCTCCATGCCGGTGACAAAGGATCTCAACCTCTACGCTAAGTGGAGCGCAAACACACTGGTGTCGTACACGATCAAGTATGCCGTGCGGAATGAGGATGGCACGCTTACTTATATCGCGGATGACACCAAGGGCAGCGCGTTGGCCTTGACCACCAAGACCTTTGAGGCCAAGACCGGCACACAGCTCAAGGAAGGCTATCAGTCCGGCTACTTCCCGACGACCTCCAGCCACTCGATCACGATGAACATTGACGGCGAAAACGAGTACACCTTCATCTATGAACCGAAGAAAGAGGTCAAATACACCGTCCGCTATCTGGAGAAGGACACGAACAGCGTCCTTCATCCGGAAAAGGCCGGAAGCACTCGCAACGCGGTCATTACCGAAAAGTTTGAACAGATCACCGGCTATGCGCCCGACGCTTATCAGAAGCGGTTGGTGCTGAGTGCGGATGATGCCCAGAACGTGATCACCTTCTGGTATGTGAAGGACGAGATTCATGCCCCGGTGCAGGTCATCCACTGGACGCAGAACATCGCAGGCGATGGATATACCGAGTATCAGTCCTCCACGAACCTGAACGGCGAGATTGGCACAACCTATACGGAGACCCCGCTGACCATTCCGGGCTTCCAGTACAACGCAAAAAACAGCGAAGCCAGCGGCAAGCTGACGGCAAGCGGCCTTGTGCTGAATCTGTATTACGACCGCATCGACTATCCCTACGAATTCCGTTTTGTCGATATGGACACGAAGCAGCAGGTGGCAGATTCCGTGAGCGGCAGAGCGCGCTATCAGGCGCAGGTGACGGAGACGGCCAAAACGATCCCCGGCTATGAGCTGGTCTCCGGAGCAAATTCTCAGTCGATGGTTATTCAGATTGAAGACCCGGACGACGTGGCAAGTAAGAATGTCAAGACCTTCTACTACCGCGAGCAGACAGTCGATATCAAGTATGTGGCCGTTGGCTTCGGCACACTGGACAAAGTGCAGGACAGCAATGTGAAGGTGCTGAGCGGCACGGTGCAGGGCTCGACGCCCACGCCGAAGCCCGGCTACAAGTTCGTCGGCTGGTACAAAGATGAAGGCTGCACGCAGCAGGTGGACAAAACCTGGGTGAATACTGACACCAACAAGCTCACGCCGCAGAAGAGCGTGCCTTATGGTAATCAGGAAGGTTACAGAGCAGCTACTTACTACGCAAAGTTTGAGCGCGATGTGTTCGACCTGACGATCGAGAAGAAGGCTGCGAATGGCTCGAAGATCGACCAGAATCAGACCTTCGTGTTCCGCGTCCAAGGTGAGGGCGTGAATATGCAGGTCGTAATCACCGGCCCCGGCGAACAGACGATCAAGAACCTCCCGGTTGGCAATTACACCATCACCGAGGACACGAGCTGGTCATGGAAATACACGCCGGATGGCGATGCCACGCAGGAGCTCAAGGCCAGCAGCATCCAAGACGGCGTTGCGACCGTGACCTTCAAAAACAAAAATAACGGCACCAACTGGCTCACGAGCCTTGCCCAGGTCATCAACACATGGGCCACTGGTAAGGCAGAACTAAAGAAATGAACAGGAGGGATGACACATGAAACGTATCTTTAACGGTTCAGGCGGGAGAAAAGCCGCGCTCATCCTCTCCCTGTGCCTGATCTTCGCGCTGGCAGTCGGCACCACGGTTGCCCTGCTGGTCGCGCACACCAACGCAGTGACAAACACCTTTATGGCGGCCAAATCCGGAACGGACATCGTTGAGGAACTGAAAGACAACCAGAAAAAGAGCATCAAGGTTGAAAATACCGGCACGGCCACGTCCTATGTCCGCGTCAAGCTGGTCATGAACTGGGTGGATAATACCACCGGAAACATCGTTTCCGGCGACAACCTGCCGGAAGTCACGCTCAACGAGGCCGACTGGTTCGAGAAGGGCGGCATCTACTACTATAAGATGCCGGTCGCACCGGTCGGCGAAGAGCCGAACAATGTCACGAGCAACCTGCTGCAGGCGAACTCGCCCATCACCGAGCCGACAGAGGGCAAGCCTGAGGGCTGCCACCTCGAGGTTACGGTGCTGGCCGAGAGTATTCAGGCCGCGCCGAGCACGGCTGTGCAACAGAGCTGGGGCGTGGACGTTGACCCTGCAACCAGTAAGTTGACACAGACCCCGCCGACCACGGCACCATAAGGAGGGCAACGGTATGAAACACAAAAAGCTTACCATGATCGTCGCCCTCGTGCTGGTGGCCGCGCTGGCCGCTGGACTGGGCATCTGGGCGACGGGCGAGGCGAACATCCCCACCGTCACGTACTATGACGGCACGGACGGCACCAACGCACACTTCACCTTCACTCACACCGGCAAGGGCTCGGACACGAACCTGTTCCCGAACTTCTCCGACTGCATGCCCGGCGACAGCCTCACGCAGACCATCCGCGTGCAGGCTGACGGCAAAAACGGTGTGCAGGGCGCAAAGATCTATCTGCGCGCCGAGATCGACGGCGACGCCTCCGCCAAGGAAGGCTCCGCCATCACGTACAACGATGTGCTCGATCACATCAGCATGACCGTGTCGAAAAACGGCGTTGTGCTCGCGTCCAACAAGACCGCGAAGCTCTTCAGCCAGCTCGATGCGGCCGATGGCCTCAAGAGCAACGTCTTCATTGCCGAGGTCAGCCCCAAGACTGACCCGGTCGATCTGGACGTGACCATCGAGGTCGACCCCGCCATGGGCAATGCGTTCCAGGAAGCGGCTGCGCACGTCGCGTTCGTGTTCTCCGTCGAGGACAACGAAGTGCCGCCTCCGCCGCTGGAGCGTGAGAAGCACGATGCGTACATCGTCGGCTACCCGAACGGCAACGTCGGCCCGAACGACAACATCACGCGTGCAGAGGTCGCCACGATCTTCTACCGTCTGCTGCAGGACGATGCGCGCGAACAGGTCTGGTGCACCACGTATCCGTACCCGGATGTGGAGGCCAACAGCTGGTACAGCAATCAGGTCGCCACGCTGACGAACGCCGGCATCCTCGCCGGCTTCCCGGACGGCAGATTCGGCCCGCACGAGCACATCACCCGCGCGGAGTTTGCCACGATCGCGGCGCTGTTCTTCCACGCGCCGGAGGTCGAGGGCGACGCGTTCTCCGATATCTCCGACAGCTGGGCGCGCGAGTACATCAACCGCGCGGCGGCCCTTGGCCTGGTCAGCGGCTTGCCGGACGGCACGTTCCGCCCGAATGCGGAGATCACCCGCGCCGAGGTCATGGAGATCATCAACAACGTCCTGTTCCGCACGCCGGACAAGGATCACTTCCTGGACGATATGGTCAAGTGGCCGGACAACAGCAATCCGAACGCTTGGTACTATGAGCCCGTGCAGGAGGCCACCAACAGCCAC
>ERZ772820.2944-NODE-2944-length-11420-cov-17.917290_pt1 | contig 11420 bp, 10 predicted proteins | sample MGYA00511377_ERZ772820 | MGnify/ENA primary metagenome ERZ772820 (study PRJEB29015, sample SAMEA2737684) | human gut metagenome | biome: human gut; feature: human-associated habitat; material: faeces | place: China | collected 2012 ...
GTTTGTTGCCGCGCTCTCCTTTGTAATAGCACGGCTGAATCATGGCAAGCCATTCCTTCCACGGGACAATCCGTTCAATCTGACTGAGAAATTCCTTTTTCTTCGTCCGCACCTGCGCCAGTTCGTCGCTGAATGCGGAAATCGTCATCTGTTTATCCATAAGTTTATTATATCACACTTGGCGGTATCTGGCACTTTTTTCTGTGCGGTATTGCCCTACATAAATTTCTTCGGCAAGCTGGAAGTTCCTTTTACATTTGATCCTCAAAATGTATCCGCCGAAAAAACTATATCCGAAATTGTGCGTATCATATGATCATAAAAAGAATTGACTTTTTCAAATTGTACCCAAGGATGGACTGCTGCATCCCTGTCAACCGCCAGACAGCCGACGGACAAAATAAGTGCGGCAACACGTTTCTGCTCATTGGTCCAGCGCTTGTCCTTAAATTTATTTTCTAGAAGGTAGGCTACAATATATTCGTGAGTCCTGATATGAAAAGCGTTACTTGCTGTTTCGCCGTAATAGAGAAGCATCCAGCGCCTGTCTGCACATTTCTGCTCTAGAAACTCTTTTTCGTGGCCGATAATCTTCTCATTCATGACGTCATCAGTTGCGTGGATTACAGTTTCAAAAAATTCATCCTCAAGTTTTTCTCTCACATCAGCCACGTCTTTATAGTGAAGATAAAACGTACCTCTGGATACTCCGGCAATTTTGCACAATTCAGCAACACTGATTTTCTTTTTCCCTTCTTCCAGCAAATCCATATAAACATTCTGGATCAGATTCCGGGTAAAACGGGTCCTGCGGTCGTTCAGCGAGTCCCTCTTATTATTTGTTTCAGTCATTTCCTTAACGCCTTTCGTAGAAGTGTTCAGAATCGGACAATAACCGCTTTTCTGATTATTGAATCCATCGGAACCATGTGTATAATAATTATTATACACACTTGTTCAGAAAAGAGCAAGACGTATAAAATTTTTGAGAGGTGATTTTTATGAAAGTATCAGGCAGCTTGACCCTGCTACAGATGGCAGAGTCAGGCACACTCACAGGCGAGATAGAGCTTGACGGTGCGGAATATACACTTGACCGTCCGCTGGTGATTACGAAACCAGTATGTATTGATGGCTGCGGAGCACATTTTTCAGGAACAACTCCTTCCGGAATCATGGTGTATTCCGGGGATGTTGTCCTAAAAAACTTCACGATGGACGGATTTGCCATAAGCATTTCCGTTGATGCAAAGGGCAGAACCATTTCCAACATCCGTATTTCCCACGTCGATGTCAATGATCCGGGCTACGGTATGGTTTTCAATGTTGGCTCAACCGAAAGTGACAGCCGGATTGAAGACATTCATTTTGAGGACTGCACGATCAGAAGCGCCTACGACGAAAAAACATTCATGGAAAACGGCATGTTTGACGGTGCAACTGCATTTATGCTGACCGCTGCCTCTCCATCCGCCGCGAGGCAGGAGGATATCTGCCGCTGCTCAATTGACGGCCTGTATATCGAGCGCTGCTGTGCCTACGGCGGGCGCAGATACGGCGTAAATATGCTTGCGGGAATCATTCTTCCTACAGAGGGCTTTGATTTCGCATCCCAGAACGCAAAAGTGGTTGACTGTACCATCAGAAACGTAAAGATACTCGACTGCGTCTTTGATTACTGCCGCGAAATGGCCATCACTCTGTCCTGCGGAACGCTGATGAATTACGGCAGCCTTTTTGAAAACCTTGAGGTTGCCCGGTGCAGGGTTGTGTTCGGAATCTGTGGAATAGGATATTCAGCTGCGGGACCCATTATTCCAACATCTGTGGCCAGAGGTATGGGAGTACGCAACGGCTCAATTCATGACAATACGCTTATTCAGATGGAGCTTCCGGTGAATGAGCCCAACATGGCAATGGGGCTTTGCGGTGGAAGAGCCGAAGGCTTTGGCGGTGTTGAATGCTATGATAGCTTTGTGGAGAACATAAGCTTCTATAATAACACCGTAGAAAACACAATGATAGGCTTCGCTATGACAGCAGCCAACGCGCTTACTGATGAAAAGTGCTGTCTTGCAGGCAATTATCTGAAGAATGTTGACGTATACAACAATACGTTCAGAAACTGCGAGAAGGTGTTTTTCCTTACTGCCGCCTACGGAGAGGCCAGACGCTTTGACTATGACTGGGGATGGTATCATAAGGATCAGCCCTGGGCGCCTCTGCTTGAGGATAACCATGAGCAGACAATTGAATACACCGGGAACTACATCGAAAATGTTGACATTCATGATAACTATGCTTGCGGATGCCGCTACGAAATTGAAGCAACCGGAGCATCTTCCAGAGGGCACGCGGTTGTGAAGGACAACAGACTGATAAATATCCGCTACCGAAATAATATATTTGACCGCAGTGAGGGGCATGTTATAGTGATGCCCGTTTATGCGCATGACTGGGTTACAGACGCAGGCGGGAACGAAACGGCAATGCACCTGCTGTACAAAAAGTAATCAGAATAACAGGAGGAAAATATGAAACGAGAAAAAGAACTAGCCGAGCTCAAAAAACGTGAGCAGGCATTCAACCGCCCGGAATCCAAGTCATATATATTGGTGTTATTCATCGTTCTGATTGCACTCATGATGATTGATGAATTTGCCTCCAACGCACCTGATTCGGTAAAGACGGCAACCATTCAGGAACTCTTTGTTGAGGGCAAGGGCATGACATTTGAAGAAGGCACGGCAGCCATTTCCATTCTTACAACCCTTACAATTCCAATTTCGATTCTTGCTCTTCTGCTTAACACCCTTTCTGATAAAATCGGCCGTAAGCCTCTTCTTGTTCTCTCTGCAGCCGGCATGGCTCTCGGTATGCTGCTTCTCTATACTTCAACCAGCATTACCTCCTACATGATCGGACGTATAGTGATAACCTTCTTTATCGCCCAGGACATGCATGCAATGTATGTAATGGAGGTTGCGCCTGAAGACAAGCGTGCAACATACACAACTGTTTCGGGTGCTTTCGGCCTTATAGGCATCATGCTGATTTCAGTTGCCCGCTCGGCAAACACACATAATGAAGTTCTCAACTGGCACGGTGTATTCCTTGTTCCCGCAATTGTCGGCATGGTTTCCATCGTGATATTCGCAGTCCTCGCCCGGGAAACAAAGCCCTTTCTCAAGTCACGCATCGAGTATCTCAGGAAAACTCCCGAGGAACGTAAAGCGGAGAAGGAGCTTGCAAAGGTAGATAAATCCGCCCGTGCCGGCGAAACCGGTCTGATTGCATCCTTCAGATATATTTTCAGCCACAAGCCGGTTCTCTTCACTGTTCTTGCCACTATCCCCCACAGCTTTGCAATGGTTTCATGCGCAGCTCTCGGTGAGGTTGTAATGACCTCAAACGGAATGTCAACAACAGCGGTAAATATGGCGCTTCTGGTTTATCCGATTATAGGCGCTCTTCTTACTGCCAGCGTAGGATTTGTTGCTGACAAAATCGGCCGTAAGCCCAGCGTACTGATTTATGGCTCGGTTGTTATTGTTTCACTGGTAATGTTTGTCATTTCCGCTAAGAATGGCTGGCATCCGCTCGTAGTAGGCATTTTCTATGGAATGGAGCTTCGCGGTTACTGGAGCCTTTCCGGACTTGTCTCACTCACATTCAAGGAAAGTGTTCCCACAAATATCCGCGCAACCTGCTGCTCGGCAAACGGACTTATTTCCACGGTTGTAATGATAGTCGGCTCAATAATCTGCTCAACTGTTCTCGCGGTAATCGGAATCACCAACACCGTAATATACTGGAGCATTACCATGCTTGCTCTCTGCATCGGACTCTACATGGTTTTCTGCAAGGAGACCAAGGGCGTAAATCTGGAAGAAATCAAATAAAACAGAAACAGCATAGAATTCGTTTCACAAGCGGCTCGCCTGATTATTTCAGGCGGGCCTTTTTTCTCCAAAAGGGGGCGGGGACAAATACTTGAATCATATGAAAAGGCTCTGGCGTGGACGTTCGAGCACTGCAAGGAGGGCCGTGACGACAATCCTGAATCCGTGGAGTTTCTGGGTAAGGAGCGCCGCATAAGGTTTACCGACGAGGAAAAGCGCAGGCAGTGGGAATTTACCATAAAAATGTACTGCATCATAAAGGATCTCATACAAGGAAACCCCAATCTCCCCGAGGAATTCAGGGAGGAGATGGTAGGTCACAACGCCATTGCCGCCGGCTTCCAGGGTCAGAGGCAGTGGACCGATCACTGGCCCAACTGCGACTATCCCGAGGCCGTGCTCAACTCCTCCTTCGACTTTGAAGGCACGAAGGAACCGATGGTCTTTGCGACCGAAAACGACGTGCTCAACGGCCTTGGCATGCTCTTTATGGAGCTGCTGACCAACCGCGCCCAGATCTTCGCCGACGTGCGCACATACTGGTCTCCCGAGGCCACCAAGCGCGTCACCGGCTACGACCTCGAGGGCAAGGCCAAGGACAACGGCGGCATCATACACCTGCTCAACTCCGGCGCGGCCTGCCTCGACGCCTGCGGCGAATGCACCGATGAAAACGGCAACGCCGTCATGAAGCGCTGGTGGGAGGTCACCGACGAGGACATAAAGAAAATGACCGATGCTACCGTATGGTGCGAGGCGGGCTTTGACAACTTCCGCGGCGGCGGCTTCTCCAGCCACTTTGTCACCCGCGCGGAAATGCCCGTCACCATGATCCGTCTGAATCTCGTCAAGGGTCTTGGCCCCGTGCTCCAGATAGCCGAGGGTTGGACGGTAAGGCTGCCCGACGAGGTGACGGATACGCTCATGGAGCGCACCAATCCCACATGGCCCTGCACATGGTTTGCGCCACGCTGCGACGGCAAGGCAGGAAGCCCATTTGAGGACGCCTACTCCGTCATGCAGAACTGGGGAGCAAACCACGGCGCGATCTCCTACGGACACGTCGGCGCGGACCTTATCACGCTCTGCTCCGTGCTCCGCATACCCGTATGTATGCACAACGTACCCTCTGAGGATATCTTCCGCCCTGCCGCATGGAACGCCTTCGGCATGGATAAGGAAGGCCAGGACTACCGCGCCTGCGCCGCCTACGGCCCCATGTACAAGAACATAAGGTAATGATCATCTCAAAAAAAATGACCGGGACGGTTCATTCCGCCCCGGTCAGGCATATAGAAAGGAACGCGCCATGCTTGAATCCCCTCCCTCATCTTCCCCGGAGCTGCTAAACGCCATACTCGAGGTCTTTCCTCTGGACATCTACACGGATTCCCCGGCGATGCTCATGCGGAAAATGGACTGCGACAAAGAGCTGGGCATACCTATATGGGATAAGTACATGGAATCCGTAGCCCGCCATGACCCGAGGGGTGCGGAGGCCGTGGGATTCCATGCGCGGTTCGATTTTGTGATGAGGCGAGAACCTGCTACTGCGCGCTCCCGTCCGGCGAGACCTCGATATACGCAAACATCATACTTTTAAGAAAGGTGTAGTGAAACAATATGCGTAACCTACTGGCATTTGACATAGGAGCCAGCAATGGCCGTGCCATACTCGGACAATTTGACGGTGAGCGCATCTCCATGCGGGAGCTGCACCGCTTTGAAAACCACTATGTAGAGCTCAACGGCGTCTGCTACTGGGATCTTCCCTATATTTACAATCAACTCAAGCAGGGCTTCCTCGCCTTCCGCCGGGCGGACATAGGGGCGCTGGATTGCTTCGGCACCGACACATGGGGCGTGGATTACGGTCTGCTGGACAAAAACGGGCATCTTCTCTCAAATCCCCGCGCTTACCGCAACGCCGTGGAGGAGGACTGCGCAGAGGCATGGAAGATGATGGACTTCCCCACGCTCTTCTCCCATACCGGAATAGGCAGCGAGAGCTTCAACACCGCCTACCAGCTTTACCGGCGCAAAAGAGAGAGCGATGCCGCGCTGGAGGCTGCCGAAACCATGCTCTTCATGCCGGATCTGCTTGGGTATTTCCTCACCGGCGAAAAGAAATCCGAATACACCGAAACCACTACCTCTATGCTTTATAACCCCATAAAGCGGGACTGGGACAGGGACATAATGGAGGCTTTCGGCTTGCCGGAAAAGATATTCCCGCCCATAGATATGCCGGGGACGATACGCGGCAGGCTGCGCTCCGAGATTGCCCGCGAGTTAGGTATAAACTGCGCCGCTTTTGCAGCGGTCGGCACCCACGATACGGCTTCGGCGGTCGCGGCCATACCCGGCAGCGGCAGCTTTGCCTTCTGCTCCAGCGGCACATGGTCGGTTTTCGGCATGGAGGCTGAGCTTCCGCTGCTCACCGACGAGGTTCGGGATGCGGGCTTTTCCAACGAGGGGAATGTGCAGGGTGGCTTCTGCCCGCTTAAGAACATAATGGGGCTTTGGCTTATACAGGAATGCCGCCGGGAATGGGAGGCGGAGGGAATATTCCTGAGTTGGGACGAGATAGTGCGTGAGGCAGAGGCAGCGGAGCCCTTCCGCTCCATAATCGACACGGATCATGCCCCCTTCTTCTCCGGCGCTCGCATACGGCAGAAGATACGCCAGTTCTGTGCCGCTACCAACCAGCCCCTACCAGATACGGTGGGCAGGCTTGCCCGCTGCATATATGAATCCCTCGCTCTGAAATATCGCTACACGCTGGAGAAGCTCAGCGAGATAAAGGGGCAGAGCATAGACAGCCTGAACATTGTCGGCGGGGGAAGCAGGAACCGCCTTTTGAACCAGTTCGCTGCGGACGCGACGGGATGCCGTGTGATAACCGGCCCCATAGAGGGCGCCGCCATGGGCAACCTTCTGGTGCAGGCTATGGCGCTGGGCGACCTTAAGGACATTCACGCGCTGCGAGAAGTCGTGGGTCGTTCAGTGAAGGTGGAAACCTACATGCCTCACCATACCCCGGATTGGGAATCTGCATATCGGAAACTGAAAACTTTCTTATAGGAGCGTTCATTATGAATATTCAATATATCCATCCGGCAGATCAGATCGTCATGTTTATGCAGCGGATCTACGACAAACGGCTTACGACCATGTCCGGCGGGAATCTGTCGATCCGTGATGCAGAGGGGAACATCTGGATCACTCCCGCCAGCATTGACAAAGGCACACTCAGCCGAAAAGATATTATCTGTGTCCGTCCGGACGGAGCCTGTGAAGGATCGCATAAGCCGTCATCCGAATTGCCGTTCCATAGGTCGGTTTATCGTCTGCGCCCGGATCTGAACGCGGTTCTGCACGCACACCCGCCGGCGCTTGTGGCTTTTTCCGTTGTTCGCAAGCTCCCAAATCTTGACCTGATCCCGTCTGTACGACACATATGCAGGGATGTAAAATTTGCAGCCTATGCGGTTCCAGGCAGTCAGGAACTCAGTCTGGAGATCGGAAAGGTATTTGAACAGGGCTGCAATATTGCGCTGTTGGAGAACCACGGCGTTTGCGTTGGCGCGCCGGATATGTTTACCGCCTTTCAGCAGTTTGAAACGCTCAATTATACAGCGGAGCTTGAGGTGCTGGCAGGACAGCTTGGAAAGATACGCGCACTCCCGGAAAACGCATACCGCCTGAGTGAAACCGACAGCCACACCAGGCTGGGGGAATTCATTTCTCAATACCGCAGCTCTGCGGAGCTGGCAGCCAGACGCGATATGATTACGCTGATCCGGCGCTCCTACAAAATGGACCTGTTTACGGCAACTCATGGCACCTATTCCGTCCGTCTTCCTGACGGGAGCTTCCTTATTACTCCGTTCGGCTTTGATCGTGTTTATCTGGAGGAGGATGATCTGGTTCGCATCAAAGGCGATGCCAAAGAGCTAGGAAAGCTACCGTCCCGCGCCGTTCTGGCGCACCGAAACATTTATCGGGAAAATCCTCAGATCGGGGCGGTGCTTCTTGCGCATCCAGTCCATGCAATGGCGTTTGCCGTCACGGACATGGAATTTGACGCAAGAACAATCCCGGAAAGTTACATTCTCCTGCGCGATGTCAAACGGGTGCCGTATGAAGAACTTTACTTGGATTCAGACAAGCTGGCAGAGGAATTTGATGCCGCGCATCCGGCAGCAATCGTGGAAAATGATTGTGTGATCGTGACCGGAGAATCGCTGCTGCAAGCCTTTGACCGGCTTGAGGTCATGGAACTGACAGCAGCATCCATTCTGAAATCACAGCGGCTTGGCAGGATGGTGCATATCAGCGATGAAGAAGTTGCCGCGTTGAAGAAAGCATATCATCTGGAGGGATGATGCTTTGATGCGCGTATCAGGCACGATACCATGATATCGAAAAAACAAGACCTGCTTTTTGCCTCAAAACAGCTATGTACGGTTTTCAGATAGACTCTAATTGCCGCTCACCGACAACCCCATGTCCCAGAATAGCGCTTCTGCCTACACATATCCCTGGAGTTACCCTCCACGGTATTCTTTTGCCATACGTTGCATTGAGAGATGTATGGATGTTAAATCTGAAATTCTGGATCACGCAAATGTGCAGACCACGCTGCAAATGTATGTGTATCCCTCCACGACCTCCAAACGGGACGCTATGGAAGCTGCCAGTATGCTGGCAGGAATTGCAAAAAATTTTTTATTTCTGTAAACTTGGCTTTTCCTCTTGACAAATCCCGGTAGGCGGTGTTATTATATCGCCACAGTCAGTTAGCGAACATACATTCGCATTTCTGATAGCAGGTATTTACACGGAGGAGGTCATATGGCAGCACCGGTTCTATCCAGGGAGGATATCGAGCAAATTGCCGCGAGAGTTCTTTCCATCTACACCGAGGCATATGTACCGGAAATGCATCTGTGCTATCAGGTCAACCCGGAGGAACTGGCCGATGTGTTGGGTCTGGAGGTCGATTACCAGATCCCGTCTCTGGATGGGAGCATCCTGGGCGTTACGTCGCCGGACGAACAGTACGTACCAGTGTACTATGATGGCGAGGAATGCTATTATTACCTCGACGGAAACACCATCCTGATCGACGCACGGCTGTGCGCCTCTCCCAAGACTGTCGGCAGGAAAAACTACACGCTGGCGCACGAGATCGCCCACCAGATTCTCTACAAGGCGTTTCCCGATGCCTACGGCCCCGCCCGCCGCCTGATGCGCGACTACCGCCGCACACCGGAAAGCCGCAGGAAAGTCACCGACTGGACAGAATGGCAGGCCGACGCCCTCGCCGCAGCTCTGCTGATGCCAAAGGACGCAGTTCTGGACGGGATGTTCCTTGCTGGGCTGGGAGAGCATATCGGCACGCTCTCCAAGAAATACACACCGAACAAATATGACAGCTTTTGCCGGTTGGCGGAAGCATTGGGCGTCTCCAGGTCAGCGCTTGCGTTCCGGATGGAACGTCTGGGGCTGCTGGACAAGAACCTTCTTTACAGGCAATAGCGAAGGAGCGGCGAACATATGGAAACAAGTACGGAACAGGAAATGCGGGTAGCTGTAAAATGTAAGGTTTGCCAGCGCGTCATCTTCTACAAGACAACGCCGCTTTCAGGCAAGATAGAGCTGAAATGTCCCAAATGCCACCAGATCACGCAAATAAATCTCGCTTACCGGCGCAGTAACACGCCGCTGTTTTACCGACGCTCCGCAAGGCAGCCGTCAGCAACTATTTTTTAATATTCCATCATAGCACCGAGCAACGGGGTATGCGGTCAATGACCGCATAATGAAACACCACCAAATAGCCGGGCATGAAAAACGATGAGTAACAGGCTTACTCAACCGTTTTCATGCCCGGCTTTTATTTTTATCAGCAAACAAATTTACATATCTAAAGCCTGAGTGATCATCAGGGCCGAGGATACAGGAGTACATTCTGAATTTTAGAATGTATTTTCAGTACCCTTATTTCGTTGCGCCTAAATGCAGCGATAAAGCCCTGACTTTCCTGTGTCCTCGCCTGCACCCGGCAGAAAGGAACAGGAAAATGCAGTTTAATCAAAAAGCATTCGGGGAAAGGGTACGCAATGCCCGAAAGAGTTGCGGATTTACGCAGGAAGCACTGGCAAACTCATTGAACACTTCCAGAGAATTTATCACGCGGATAGAGACTGGGAAGAATGTCTGTTCGTTTGAACTTCTGATTAACATAGCAGAACTGCTCAATTGTTCCACAGACTACCTACTGCTGGGTAAGGAATCAGAGCGTGAAAATCTTCGGGATGAGCTGCGCCAAATCTCAATAGAACTATCTTCTTTTGTCAACAGGCTCTGATTGTGACCAACGGCTTCCCTGATTGTGACAAGGTAGTTCCTAAAAAAGAGCCTTGCTTTCCTATAAAATAATTGCAAACAGAACGAATGTTCTGAGTGCGTAGCTTGACAATTGAATACCATTCACCAGATACATTACCGTGCAGAGAGCTATCAGGGAAACACGCCGAGACTTCCTTTCGGGAATAGCGATAAATGCTACTCTGGAATGCTGGATTGCAACCAGCAAAGCGATGAACCTGCACAGGGACAATGATACTTCCGTAACTCGCGGCCCGGCCATAAGGAAGGCGGGGAGGTTAGATTCCTATGGAGCAGCACAGCAAGCTGCCGTCTGGTGACTTCCCGTATCTCAGGGCGTCGAGGACAAATATGAGAAATCGCTTTATGAATAATCAGGCTGTCGTATCGCTTGGTGCGGCAGCTTACTACATATTGAAGCAATATGTCATTCACTTGTGGATGGAATTTGGATGCAGGAGATGATGCCTATGATTGCCCTAGGCGCATAAGCGCTGAGAACACATATTCATAAAGATGAGAAAGGATCACACTTCATTATGATCGCAAAAATTCGCAGACCGATAGCGCTGCTGCTCGTGTTGCTAACACTGCTTGGCAGCATCCCGTTCGGTTATGCAGATGAGATGAAAACCACACAATCGGAACCGGGTGTAGATCCTCCCAAGGAAGAAGTCGTTCCTACGGAAGTGTCTCCTTCCGATTCGCCGCAGTCAAACACTGCCACTGAACCACAATCTGAAAGGCAGACTGAACCAGCTACAGTGCCCGCTGGGGCAGAGACAGCAGAAGAAGCCACAGCACCTACAGAAACTTTGGGTGAGATGCCGTCAGGAGATTCTCGCAATGAACCTGAAAACGATTTGCTTCCGAATGCCGATATGTATGCTCCTACCCAAAACAGTATCATGCTGTTTGATTATGCCGACAACGGCGATTATACCACCCGGTTGAATTATCAGGTGTCTTGTACCTATAAGCCCAATGGTACTGATACAACCCGAACGGCCTATGTCAAGAACATGGGCTGGCACTTTGCACGGTACGGCGGCGTTGCCCATGCGGACGAGCCGCTGTACTGTATTGAGCCATGGCGAAACTACGGTGCCAGCACGTCCGGAA
>ERZ772820.2948-NODE-2948-length-11408-cov-9.118383_pt1 | contig 11408 bp, 11 predicted proteins | sample MGYA00511377_ERZ772820 | MGnify/ENA primary metagenome ERZ772820 (study PRJEB29015, sample SAMEA2737684) | human gut metagenome | biome: human gut; feature: human-associated habitat; material: faeces | place: China | collected 2012 ...
AAGCCCTATGTGGTGACGCCAAAAGAGATGCTGGAAATCCTGAACGAAAATGAACACTGATTAGATTATTTCATCGTGGCATTGTTAGAGAGGCACCTCAGAGATGAGGTGTCTCTTGCTATATTTGTCAGCAGTTCACCCAATAATCCAGAACGGCCCGCCGGCGCCTGCACGTCTGCTGGCCTCGTTCAGAATGATGCACAAGTCCCATGCTTTTTGACTGCGCCGGTAACTGGCGGGATCGGCCACGAGAATCTTTCCATCCTGCACGCCGCGCAGCACGATAAAATGTCCGGACTTCGTAAAATGCCCCTTGGTCATCAGAGCCACGACCAGCTTTCCGTCTGCCAGGGCATCCAGAATGCGCTGCGGTTCCGAAGCGGTACACACTTCAACGGAAAGCCCCCACGCCTGTGCTGCACCGGGGATCAAAGTGTGGTAGGAGCCGCTTTTGCTGCACCAATAGCCATGCTCATAGGCCCACCGTGCCATTTGGACCGGGTCGACCGTCTCACTGGTCAGTGAGGAAACCACAATAGCCATGGAAGTTGGCCCGCAGCCATAGCCCCCAATATGGTCAGTGCCATAAGGCTGATTGGCATAGCGTTCATCCAATTGGTTGAAATAAACGACATCTGTTGCGCCATCAGTAAAGCGCACATCGCCAAGAGCTGTAATGGTGTTGGTGGAGGGAGCGTATTGAAACAGGCCGTCGCCGAGAAACAGGCTGAGGTTTTCCGCATATTTTTTGCCAGATTTTTCTGTTTATCGGTCTGCGCGAAGATGGTGTCCGCAAAATAGGCTTCACCGTTATAGCGGATCGTGTAGATGTACCATATTTCGGTCGTGTCCTCATCGCCGTCCTCTTCTGCAGGGACAGTACGCACCTCCATCGTTCGGCTGAAGCTATAAAGATGCGTAAGACCCGCTCGCAGGAGCTGCTCCATATCGGCAAGAGCAATGGAGGCAAAGTCCAGCTCTTTTGCCGCACAGTATTGAGAGATAAACAGGTTGGCATTGCTGATAAGATCCCCCTCATAGGGATTGACTACTTCATAGTGATCCCCGCCTGTTCCGGCGAAATCGTTGGCGATGCGCTCCTGCACATTCTCAATGCCTTCTCCGAGAATCTGATTGATCGCAAAGGCAGCCTGATTCACATTTTCCGTAATGGCTGCGTTGTCATTGAGGATCGGCTGCCCGGCTGCTCCGGACGCTCCGCTGCCCGTTAGGCTCCCGAAGGCAAGCCCCGGCAGGGGCTTGAGCTGTATGGTATCGCTCCACATCCCACTGGATCGGCTCCATGCCGATGGAGCGAATGGCGGAGATCACATGGTCGTCATACTCGCCGAAGGGGCAGCGAATAAGCGTCGGACGAGCCCCTGTGAGCGCCTCGAGCTTATCGTTGCAGGTATTCACATCTTTGATGATCTGCTCCGCCGTCAGAGAATTGTAGTGGTCGTGGGCGTTCGAGTGGTTCATCAGCTCGTTTCCGCTCGTCACGATCGCCTTGGCCTGCTCCGGGTACTGATCCGCCCAGTTGCCCACGACGAAAAACGTGCACTTCACACCGTAGTCGGGCAGCACATCCAGAATGCGCTGTGTGTTGTCCGCGCCCCACGCAGCATCGAACGAGATGCTGCAAACTTTCTGGTCACGCTCAACGCAGTAAATAGGCAGCTGCCGCGTCGCAACTGACGCCCGCACGGCAGCGGGCGCATTCACAGCACTGAAAATGGCTGCCGCAGCCAGCAGCGCAGCGCCAACTGTCAGTGTTTTGCGCCGCAGGACAAGAAATCGCGGCCGCGGCGCCTCCCTCTTCCCGCGCTTCTCTCTCCGCTTAAAATACAAAAACATCCGCATATCCTCCCCATTTTATTTTGGTAGAGGGTATGCGATAATTTTTTCTTTCATGCCGTGGACGCTGTGTACCTCATTCGGATTTTTCAAGCTCGGTTCTCCATTTGAGTGCGGAATAGCCCCGTCTCCGCAGGTGCCGCAGTCCTTTTTGCACCGCTTTGCGCTATATTGTTTAATTTCTGTCATTGACAAGGTGAATATTTTTGTATATAGTAATAAGACACCCTGGCAATACATCGTAAAAATGAAATTGGAGGTTCCGCATGAAAAGATTCCTGAGTATCCTGCTCGCTATGGTCATGGTGCTTTCGCTCGTGGCCTGCGGCGACAAGAAGACCCCTGACACGCCCGACACCCCTGACACTCCTGACGATCAGGAGGAGGCGATTCACATCGGTATCGTGACCGGTTCCGTCTCCCAGTCTGAGGACGACCGCCGCGGCGCCGAGGCCTTCCAGCAGCTCTACGGTGAGGAGAACGTCACCCTCGTGACCTATCCCGATAACTTCACCGAAGAGCTGGAGACCACCATCCAGTGCATCGTCAACCTGTCCGACGACCCCGACATGAAGGCGATCATCGTCAACCAGTCCGTCCCCGGCACGACCGAGGCCTTCCGTAAGATCAAGGAGCGTCGCCCCGACATCCTCTGCATCGCCGGTGAGGCGCATGAGGATCTGCCTGAGATCGGCTCTGCTGCCGACCTCGTGTGCAACAACGACTTCGTTGCCCGCGGCTACCTCATCATCCGCACCGCGCACGAGCTTGGCTGCGACACCTTTGTTCATATCTCCTTCCCGCGCCACCTCGCTTACGAGACCATGAGCCGCCGCGTCGCCGTCATGAAGGCGGCCTGCGAGGAGTTCGGCATGAGCTTCGAGATGGAGACCGCTCCCGACCCCACCTCTGATGTCGGCGTTGCCGGTGCGCAGGCTTACATCCTTGAAAAGGTTCCCGAGTGGGTGAACAAGTACGGCGAGAAGGCCGCTTACTTCTGCACCAACGACGCGCACACCGAGCCCCTGCTCAAGCAGCTGCTTGAATACGGCGGCTACTTCATCGAGGCCGACCTGCCCTCCCCGCTGATGGGCTATCCCGGCGCTCTGGGCATCGACCTGACCGCTGAGGCGGGCGACTTCCAGAAGATCCTTGCCAAGGTCGAGGCCGCCATCTGCGAAAAGGGCGGCGCGGGCCGCTTCGGCACCTGGGCGTACTCCTACGGCTACGTCACCTCCGCCGGTCTTGCTCAGCACGCCATGAACGTCATCAAGGGCGAGAGTGAGCTCGCCGATATCGACGATATCGCCAAGGCTTACCATCAGTTCTCCCCCGACGCCTCTTGGAACGGCTCCAACTACACCAACGCCACCACCGGCGTCAAGGCCGACAACACCTTCCTTGTCTATCAGGATACCTACATCATGGGCGATCCGGGCTGGTTCATGCACGCCACCGAGGTCGAGGTCCCCGAAAAGTACTTCACCGTTAAGTAAGCCTTCGGCTCACTGACGAACATCAAAAAAACAGGGGGGAGGAGAATCCTCCCCCCTGCTTCTTTTAGGTAGGGTATAGCTTATGGAAAATAACAACGCTCCTCTGTTGGAGATGCGCAGCATCAAAAAGGACTTCTTCGGCAATCAGGTCCTCACGGATATCAGCTTTACGCTCCGCGAGGGCGAGGTGCTCGGCCTTGTCGGCGAAAACGGTGCGGGCAAGAGCACGCTGATGAAGATCCTCTTCGGCATGGACGTCATCCGCGAGACCGGCGGGTACGGCGGAGATGTTCTCATCAACGGTGAAAAGGTCACCTTTAATACCCCCTTTGACGCACTGGCAGCCGGTATCGGCATGGTGCATCAGGAGTTTTCTCTGATCCCCGGCTTTACGGCGACGGAGAATATTCTGCTCAACCGTGAGCCCCAGAAGAAAAATGTCATCTCCGAGGTGTTCGGCAGCCGTCTGAACACGCTCGATTATAAGGAGATGGACCGCAGTGCAGCGGCAGCCATTGAAAAAATGGGCGTCCACATCGACGCCAACATGGTCATCAGCGATATGCCGGTCGGCCATAAGCAGTTCACGGAGATCGCGCGCGAGCTGAGCAAGGAGCATCTCAAGCTGCTTATTCTCGACGAGCCGACCGCCGTTCTGACGGAAAAAGAGGCTGCGGCGCTGCTCGATTCCATCCGCAGCATGTCGGCGCGCGGCATCGCGGTCATCTTCATCACGCACCGTTTGCAGGAGATCCTGGATGTGTGCGACAAGGTCATCGTCATGCGCGACGGCCATGTGGTGAAGGATACCCCGGCGAAGGAAACGAACGTTTCCGACATCACAAGGTGGATGGTCGGCCGCAGCGTGGAGCTCTCCGCTGCACAGGATGTGGTCGATCACTCCGGCGCCAAGACCATCATGTCCATCCGCAAGCTCTGGGTCGATATGCCCGGTGAGATCGTGCGCAACGTCGACCTCGATATCCGCGAGGGCGAGATCCTCGGCATCGGCGGCCTCGCCGGTCAAGGCAAGCTCGGCATCCCGAACGGCGTTATGGGCCTTTATGAGGCGGGCGGCACCGTCGAGTTCGACGGCAAGCCCATTCCGCTCAACGCGCCCCGCCGCTGTCTCGACGCGCAGCTTGCCTTCGTGTCGGAGGACCGCCGCGGCGTGGGACTGCTGCTCGACGAGTCACTGGAGTGGAATGTCGCCTTCCCCGCCATGCAGATCCACAACAAATTCCTCAAGGACTTCCTCGGCGGTCTTGTGAAATGGCGCGATGAAAAGGCGATCCGCGCCGTGACCGACCGCTATATTGACGAGCTGAAGATCAAGTGCACCAGCTCGAAGCAGAAGGCCAAGGAGCTCTCCGGCGGCAACCAGCAGAAGGTTTGCCTTGCCAAGGCATTCGCGCTCGAGCCGAAGTTCCTCTTTGTCTCCGAGCCGACCCGCGGCATCGACGTCGGTGCGAAATCTCTCGTGCTCGACGCGCTCAAGAGGTTCAACCGCGAGAGCGGGATCACCGTTGTGATGATCTCATCTGAGCTGGAGGAGCTGCGCATGACCTGCGACCGCATCGCCATCGTCTCCGGCGGCCGGATCGCCGGCATCCTGCCGGCGACCGAATCCTCCGAGGCGTTCGGTATGCTGATGGTCAGTCAGGTCAAATAAGGAGGGCAGATATGGATAATACAACAAACAGCCTTGCCGAAAAGAGCAGGCTCCGCCAAATGATCGACAGCTACGGCGTCCCCCGCATGATCATCACCGGCTTTCTGCTGCTGATGTTCGTGCTCGTGCCGTTCGCGGGCGTGGACTTCGCAACGCAGATCAGCAACGTTATCAACCGCTTTAGCTGGAACGCCATCATGGTGCTGGCAATGGTCCCGATGGTCCACTCCGGCTGCGGCCTCAACTTCGGCCTGCCGCTCGGTATCATCTCGGGCCTTCTGGGCGCGACGCTGTCCATCGAGCTTGGCTTCACGGGTCCGATGAGCTTCGTCATGGCCATCGTCATCGCAACGCCGTTCGCGCTGCTGCTCGGCGGCGGCTACGGCTGGCTGCTCAACAAGATCAAGGGCGGCGAGATGATGGTCGCGACCTACGTCGGCTTCTCCTCCGTCTCCTTCATGTGCATGATGTGGCTGCTGCTGCCGTACAAGAAGCCCGAGATGGTGTGGGGCTTCTCCGGCTCCGGCCTTCGTACCACCATCTCCCTCGAGGGCTTCTATGACCGCGTGCTGGCGGACATTCTCTCCATCGACCTCAACCGCTTCGGCATCAACCTCGTCATTCCGACCGGCAGCCTGATCTTCTTCGCGATCCTTGCTTTCCTAATGTGGGCATTCCTGCACACCAAGACCGGCACCGCGATGACCGCCGTCGGCTCCAACCCTTCCTTTGCCAAGGCAGCGGGCGTCAGCATCGACAAGATGCGCCTCATTTCCGTCGTCCTTTCCACCTGGCTGGGCGCGGTCGGCATCCTCGCCTATGAGCAGGGGTTCGGCTTCATCCAGATCTACACCGCCCCGCTCAAGATGGCATTCCCGGCGGTCGCCGCCATCCTCATCGGCGGCGCGAGCGTCAACAAGGCGAGCATCGCCAATGTCATCATCGGCACGTTCCTCTATCAGGGTCTTGTCACCATGACGCCGACGGTCATCAACTCCTTGATCCACCTTGACATCAGCGAGATCATTCGTATCATCGTCTCCAACGGCATGATCGTCTACGCGCTGACCCGTAAGATGGGAGGGAAGAAGTAAGTATGAAAAAGATCAACAACAATCTTCCTCGCGGCGGCGCCGAATGGGGCCGCGCGTTGCGCAGGTTCCTGAGCGACAACATCGTGCCCATCATGTTCGTTCTGATCTGCGCCTACTGCATCCCGCGCGCGGACCTCTCGTGGAACTATCTGCTCAATGAGGGCATGACCCGTCTGGGCCGCAACGCCTTCCTCATCCTGAGCCTGCTCATCCCCGTTATGGCGGGCATGGGTATGAACTTCGGCATGACGCTCGGCGCGATGGCAGGCCAGATCGGATTGATCTTTGCCGCCGACTGGCAGGTCTGGGGCATCCCCGGACTGATCCTCGCGGCGATCATCTCCATTCCCATCTCCGTTCTGCTCGGCATCATGATCGGCAAGCTCCTCAACCGCGCCAAGGGCCGCGAGATGATCACGAGCTACATGATCGCCTTCGCCATGGACGGTGTGTACCAGTTCTTTGTGCTCTTTATGATGGGTCCCGTCATTCCCATCATCCACAATACGCTCAAGCTCCCGCGCGGCTACGGTATCCGGAATACGGTGAGCCTGCTGAATATGCGCCAGAGCTTGGATAACCTGCTGGCGGTCAGCGTCGGCGGCGTGAAGATCCCCGTGCTCACGCTCATTATCATTGCCGCCGCCTGCCTCTTTATCCTCTGGTTCCGCCGCACCAAGCTCGGTCAGGATATGCGCGCGGTCGGTCAGGATATGGAGGTCGCGCGCGACGCGGGCATCAATGTCGAGCGTACCCGCGTGATCTCTATGGTCATCTCCACCGTGTTCGCGGGCTTCGGAATGATCATTTATTTGCAGAACGTCGGCAACTTCCCCACCTATACCGCCCATACCCAGATCGGTATGTTCTCCATCGCGGCGCTGCTCGTCGGTGGTGCGAGCGTGGAGAAGGCGAGCATCAAGAACGTGTTCCTCGGCGTTATCCTGTTCCACACCATGTTCATCGTGGCGCCGCGCACCGGCACGGTCATCACCGGCGACTCGATGATCGGCGAATACTTCCGCGTGTTTGTATCCTACGCGGTCATCACCATCGCGTTGGTCATGTATGAGGCGAAGAAGCGCAAGGCTAAGAGCGCGGCTGGCTTGCAGCTTGCAGCCGACCAGCTGGCAGAAGAGGAGGCGAAGGCAAAATGAAGAATAAGACCTCCAATCGCAGACTGATCTTCCAGCTCGCGGCAGTCGTCGTGCTCATTGCCATCGCCTACGCCATGACGATCATCGGCCGCGGCCACACCGTGTATCTCGACAACAAGAAGTTAGAGTACAACGGAAAGACCTACGACACGCCGTACAAGGTCGTCGTCCTTGTGGACGGCGAGCAGGTCGCCAAGCTCTATGACCGCGAGCGCGGCAGCGCGACCTGCATCGGCCAGAAGTTCACGGTGACGCTTGAGATCACCGAGAAGAAGGGCGGCAGCGAGACGACGCAGACCTACACGATCCCCCTGCCTAAGAATATGGACGGCATCATCATCAACCTGCCCGCCTACCTCGCGGGACTGGGTGAGGACGCCTATCTGACGGAGTTCATCCCGTCGCCCGACGCGGAGATCGTCGAGGAGGACACCCCCTCCGGCGACGACTTCGGCATGGACGATATGACGATGGACGAGGTACCTGTCGGCTAACCGAACAATCACCACACAGCCCATGCGTTTCGCATGGGCTGTGTGCACACTGAAAAGGAGGAAGGCAGCATGGCTGCATTAAACGGGCTGAAGCCCGAGAAGGTATTTGAATATTTTGAGAAGCTCTGCTCCGTGCCGCACGGCAGCGGCAACACAAAGATCATCAGCGACCTGTGCGTGGGCTTTGCCAAGGAGCTTGGGCTGAGGTACCGCCAAGAGGCGTGCAACAACCTTATCATCTGGAAGGACGGCTCCGCGGGCTATGAGCAGTCCGAGCCGATCATTTTACAAGGTCACATCGACATGGTCTGCGCCAAGACGGACGAGTGCGTGAAGGACATGGCGAGGGAGGGGCTTGACCTGCGCACGGACGGCGAGTGGGTCTGGGCGGATCAGACCTCGCTCGGCGGCGACAACGGCATCGCCGTGGCGATGATCCTCGCCATCCTTGCCGACGATACGCTCCCTCATCCGCCGCTCGAGGCGGTGTTCACCGTCGATGAGGAGGTCGGCATGGACGGCGCTTTCGCGCTCGACTGCTCCGACCTCAAGGGAAAGAAGCTCTTGAACCTCGACTCCGAGGAGGAGGGCATCTTCACGGTGTCCTGCGCAGGCGGTATGCGCGCGGATTGCACGCTTCCCGGCAAGCGCGAGCCGCTCGGCGGCGAGAGCTGCTACGCCGTGACGCTCTCCGGCTTGCAGGGCGGCCATTCCGGCGGCGACATTGACAAGGGCCGCGGCAGCGCGAACGCGCTGATGGGCCGCGTGCTCTATTCCGCGATGGAGCAGCTCTCGGGCCTGCGCCTCGCGGCAATACAGGGCGGCAGGTTCGACAACGTGATCTGCTCGCGCTGTGACGCGGTCATCGCCGTCCCCGCGGGGAAGGAGGCGGACCTCGAGCAGTTCATCCGCGGCTTTGACGCGACGCTCAAAAATGAGTACGCCGGCTGCGACGCGGGCGTGACGCTCGAATGTGCCAAGACCGAGGCGGCGTCCGCCGTCAGCGCGGAGACCACCTCCGTCATGCTCCACACGCTCCTTGCGCTGCCGCAGGGCGTGGAGGAGATGAGCGCGGACTTCCCCGGTCTGGTGCAGACCTCCCTCAACCTCGGCGTGATGCATTTGGCGGAGGACGGACTGCATTTCTCCTACTCCATCCGCTCCTGCATTGCCTCGCAGAAGGCGATGCTTGCTCAGCGCGTCCACGCCATCGTGGAGTTTGCGGGCGGCACGGTCTCCGAGCGCGGCAACTACCCCGGCTGGCAGTACGCACGCGATTCCAAGCTCCGCGAGCTGGTGCTTGGCGTCTACCGCGACCTCACCGGCGCGGAGGCCAAGCTCGAGGCGACGCACGGCGGACTGGAGTGCGGGCTCTTCATCGAGAAGATTCCCGGTCTCGACGCCATCTCCCTCGGGCCCGAGCTGCACGACGTTCATTCCGTGCGCGAGCGGCTGAGCGTGCCCTCCACCGAGCGCGTCTACGAGCTGGTGTGCGAGGTCCTGCGCCGCAGCAGGTAAGCCGAAAACCCTGCGGGCATAAATAATCTCCACCACGAAAAACCTTGAAGCCGTATGGTTTCAAGGTTTTTTGCATATGGTTTACAGTATACAGCAAAAGCGGCAGAGCCAAAAGGCTCTGCCGCTTTGTCGCATCTTAAAAGGGAAAATCCGCTCTGCCGTCAGCGCACCGTAGGGCCGGTCCGCGTGGCTTCATTTGGAAAGGAGCATACGGTCGTTGTCGAGCGTCCTGCCCGTGCCCGCGCGGAAGCGCTCGATGAGATCCTCCACCGTCATGCCGGCGCGTTCCGCGCCCGCGACATCGAGCACGATTCCGCCGTCCGCCATCATCAGCGTGCGGTTGCCGAGCGAGAGCGCCTGCGTCATGTTGTGCGTCACCATCAGGCAGGTGATGTGATGCTCCGCCACGATGCTCTGCGTGAGCGCGAGCACCTTTTCCGCCGTGCCCGGGTCGAGCGCCGCCGTGTGCTCGTCGAGCAGCAGCAGCTCCGGCGGCACCATCGTCGCCATCAAAAGCGTCAGCGCCTGCCGCTGACCGCCCGAGAGCAGGCCGACGGGCTGGCCCAGCCGGTCCTCCAGCCCCATGTCGAGCTGCGCGAGCTGGGCGCGGAAGAGCTCGCGGTCCTTGGCCGTGATGCGGCTGAACGGATTGCCGTGCGCTGCGCGCAGATACGCGAGGGCAAGGTTTTCCTCGATGCTCATGTGCGGCGCGGTGCCGCGCAGCGGGTCCTGAAACAGCCGCCCGATGACACGGCTGCGATCGTGCTCGCGTGTAAAGGTAATGTCCTTGCCATTCAGCAGAATACGGCCCTCGTCCACATAAAAGCTGCCTGCGATGGCGTTGAAAAGCGTGGACTTGCCCGCGCCGTTCGAGCCGATAACGGTGACGAAATCACCCTTGTCCAAATGGAGCGACAGATCGGTAACGGCGCGCTTTTCGTTCACCGTTCCGACGTTGAAGGTCTTGGAGATGTGTTGAATGTCCAGCATATCAGTTGCCCCCCTTCCCTTTTGCCGCGGCCTTGCGGCGCTGGAACGCTGCCCACCTTTGGATGCTCGGCGCGGCGATGGCCAGCGCCACGATGATCGCCGTGAGCAGCTTCAGGCACTCCACCGGCACGATCTTCGTGTAGAACACGACCGCGTAGATGAAGCGGTAGATCAGCGAGCCGACGAGCGCGGCGAGCACGCCGCGCGTCATGCTGCGGCGGCCGAGCACCGTTTCACCGATGATGAGGCAGGCAAGGCCGATGACGACGATGCCGGTGCCGGAGTTGATGTCCACGGTCTTCTGATACTGGCCCACCATCGCACCGGCAAGGCCGGTCATGGCATTGGCAAGGCAGAGGCCTACGGAGATGGTGAACGCAGGATTCAGCGACGACGCGCGCACCATGTCGGGATTATCGCCCGTCGCGCGGAGCGACAGGCCGAGATGCGTGCCGAGGAAAGCGCGCAGCAGCACCGCCGCAAGTCCGGTAACGATGACTGCAAGCAGCAGCTCATACCACGCCCCACCGATGCCGGCATCGCGCAGAAGGGTAAACACGGTATCCGAGCTGAGCAGGCTCTGGTTGGCCTTCCACCCCATCGCCATGAGATTCACGGTGTAAAGTCCCGTATTCGTCACAATACCCGCGAGGATGCTCGGCACGCCGAGGTTCGTCTGCAAAAAGGCGGTGACAAGTCCCGCGCACGCGCCGGCGAGCATCGCCGCGGGGATGGCGAGGAACGGATGTCCCGCCGCCGTCAGGCTGACGGACACCGCCGCGCCGAGAACGAAGCAGCCGTCCGTCGTGAGGTCGGCAATGTCGAGGATGCGGTAGCTCAGAAACAGCGCCAGCGCGACCGGCGCGTACAAAAAGCCCAACTCCAGGGCGGTCTGCGTGATGATGAGCATGGGGTCGCTCTCCTTTCAGGCTTCGGCCCTCCGACCTTCGTCGGAGGGCTTCCGCGTTGTTGTTTCGGTTCAGTCCTTGGTGGTGGTCACTTCCACGACAGTGCCCATGCTGTCGAAGCAGGAATACTCGGCCTGCTTGCCGATCATAGCCGTGGTATCGGTGTTGACGGTGATGATGCCGCCGTCCATGAGGTAGTAGTCCTCCATGCCAGATCGGAAG
>ERZ772820.2962-NODE-2962-length-11359-cov-7.050336_pt1 | contig 11359 bp, 13 predicted proteins | sample MGYA00511377_ERZ772820 | MGnify/ENA primary metagenome ERZ772820 (study PRJEB29015, sample SAMEA2737684) | human gut metagenome | biome: human gut; feature: human-associated habitat; material: faeces | place: China | collected 2012 ...
CATGGCTCACGAAGGAAATCATATTTGTCTGCACCGTTTTTCTTTCATTTACGTTACGAATGACTTGTGAGAGGGCGTTTATATTTGCCCTGTCAACATTATGAATCACACCACAAAATCTGCAATCTACTCTTCTTTTTCACGCAGCTGTTTGTATATGGTCTCTGCGTCATAATCTGACTCATTTTTCTCTATGACGTCATAGATCTGCCGGATCCGGGAGACCGGTTCCTCTAACATGTCTGCTGTGGCTTCGGCGGTGTATCCCTTTTGGTGCTTTTTTATGACGAGTTCAATCTTGCCTTCCATCTTGCCGGCATTCCTGCCCTTCAATTCCGATTCCTTAAAATCATCTGCAAATAATTCCTTTAATGCTTCACACATATTTGATCCCTCCTTCAGTTTCACCCAGTTTGCACGCATGACTGCATTTGCGAGTGCCTGGTATAGCTTTGAGTTTTTGTTTTTACTGTAACTCTCTATAAAATTTCTGATCTCATTGCCCGCCTTAAGGTCATTCCTTAAGTTGTTCAGCCAGTAGTTATGCTCCTTTGACAGCTTCGGGACTATAACAAGCTGTATCGGGATGGCATCCCCTACGAGGTAGTATATGCCACTGTCCTGCTGTTCCACTGCCATCTTCCAGTCTTGTTCCAGCTTACGGAGCATGTTCCTTGGATAATGGTAACATACAAAGGTGATCGTCAGCTCGTCTGCCGGGATCATGACCCGTTCACGGGTGAGCCAGTAAAAACAAACAGATAGAATAAGCCCAAGGGGCTTAGTAGGTAAATGACGTTGCGGCTGGCGAACCATTCGATGAGTCTTTAGACTCCAGAGCCGGTAATAAGCCCTTATAGGGCGTGAACAAACCACCGGCTAAGCCGGTGGTTATGATTCTAAAATAGCCCATTATATTTCGGGAGAGGATAATCAAGGACATAGGTACGGCAAAGGTCAATAAATGCTCTGGCAGAGACGGTCAAAAACTTATCTTTATGGTAAATGATATGAAAGCTACGCCGAAAGTCCAATTCATCCACGCCGATGGTCACGACCAGTCCACGTTCCAGCGGTCCTTGAATCATCCTATGAGGCAGTACCGCAATGCCCAAACCATTGACTACTGCATTGACAAGGGCGGTTGTACTCATGGCTTCCCAAATCGGCATGACCGTAAAACCTGCCTTTCTTGTCTCTCGATCAAAAATCTCCCTTGTGCCACTACCGGCTTCACGGAGTAGGAATCGTTGCTTCTTAAATTCTTGTAGCGACAAGTGCTGCCCCTGCTGAAAGCCCTCTTTAGGGGAAGCTATAATACTTAGCCTATCTTCCATATATTCCTCCGAGTACATTACCGGATTATGCGGGGTTCCCTCTATCAGTGCGAAGTCCAGCCGGTTTTCCATCAAATCTTGTTCCAGCTTTTCGGACGGGGCAACGATTACCTGCACCTCTGTGTTGGGATAACGATGATAAAAGGCTTTTACATAGCTAGGCAGAAACTGTGAGCCAATGGTAATGCTCGAACCTACACGCAATAAGCCTGCTGACTCCCAATTCCGCATTTCCCGTTCCATATCATCAAACTGGGCGCAGATTCGGGTGGCATATTGTAAAAAATTCTGCCCGACAGGAGTAATCTGCAATCGCCTGCCGATTCGGTCAAACAGTACTACGCCATAGTATTGCTCTAATTCTTTGATGGCAAGGCTTACCGCAGGCTGTGTCATGTTCATGTTCTGGGCTGCCCTTGTGGTATTATAGTTTGTACTGCAAATGGCACAAAATATCTTCATGTGTCGAAGTGTCATTGACAAATCCTCCTTATACAAAAAAACATATAGTTTTAATTTAATTATATTATTTCACTTATCAGAAAGCAAGTGGTATTCTATACCGGAAAGGAGTGATTTTATTTGAAACGTGTGAGTAGGGCTACTTATTCAAAATTATTTTGGTCGGTATTCAAGTTGAGTGCCTGTACATTTGGCGGTGGGTTTGTGATTGTACCGTTGATGAGAAAGCGGTTTGTAGAGGAGTTAGGGTGGATTGAGGAACAGGAGATGTTGGATATGACAGCGATTGCCCAGTCCTCTCCGGGAGCCATAGCGGTAAACGCCGCTATTTTAGTGGGCTATCATGTGGCGGGGATTTCGGGGGCATTATTGACAGTTCTTGGAACAGTAATCCCGCCCATGATTATCATTTCTGTAATTTCCATGTTTTATCAGGCATTCCGTGATAATCCGGTGGTAAATCTGGTCATGGCAGGGATGCTCTGTGGTGTGGCAGCAGTGATATTTGATGTTGTAATCGACATGACAAAAACGATATTTGAAAAGAAAAAGATTTTACCTGTCCTCGTCCTTATAGGGGCATTTATAGCAGTACGATTTTTCTCTGTCAATATCCTGCTGGTAATTCTGGTATGTGGGATTATCGGAATCTTAGAAACATGGCAAAGAGAAAAAACAAACCGGGAGGCGATGGGGAAATGATTTATTTAGAATTATTCTGGAGCTATTTTCAAATTGGTCTGTTCAGTATTGGCGGCGGCTATGCGGCTATGCCGCTGATTGAGCAGCAAGTTGTTAAGTTGCACCCGTGGTTGACACCGGTTCAGTTTGCTGACATTGTTACCATTGCGGAAATGACACCTGGTCCCATTGCCATCAATTCCGCAACCTTTGTGGGAACGATGGTTGCGGGAGTGCCTGGTGCAATTGTTGCTACATTGGGATGTATCGTACCCTCCTGCATGATTGTCATGACGCTGGCTTATCTTTACTATCGTTTCCGGGGACTGAGTATCATACAAGGAGTTCTTGCAGGGCTTCGCCCTGCAGTAATTGCTATGATTGCTTCTGCTGGAATTAACCTTTTCTTGACTGCTGTATATGGAAAATCAGGTGTTCCTGATGATATTTGGAGCTTTCAGCCATTGGCGCTTCTTATATTCCTCGGTGCTTTCCTTGTCCTGCGCCGATGGAAAGTCAACCCGATTAAAGTCATGGCAGGCGCAGGTGCTGCTGGCTTTATCCTGTTTTCCTTATTCTGATATGGAGGTGGTAAAATGCAATACCTTATGAAATCAGGTGAATTATTTTTAACAGATTCTGGGAAGCTCTTGATCCAGATAAAAAGCTCGTTTTTGGGTGTGAAGAAGACAATTTATAAGAAAGACAGTGGACAATCTTATCAGACAGATATTATGACCACTGATATTTCAAATGGAAAAAAAGGAGATGTGCGTTATCGAACTTATATCATGACAGATAGCGAAAGTGTTGTCCTGATGGAAGCACACCCGGCATATGCGAAAGAGGATGACCCGGATGTGGTAGGATGGCCAATCTGCCGTGTTCCTAAAGTAGACCATGCGGACATTTTAATTTGTGGAACAAAATATCTTTTGACTATGCACAACAGTCAAAATTACTCTCTCAAAGACGAACAGGAAAATACGAAATTACAAATCATGCACCGTGGAATCGCAGGCGGATGGACAATGGATGCCAATGAATGTTTTTCACCAGAAATTCTGGGTGGTCTCTTTATTTTCTGTCGCTACATGGAGCAGGAAAATGAATTTATTGTAGTTTAAGTATGGTTTCGGTACGAAGTATGTAGCCGAGAATTTATTTGGTATTGACGGTTGGAATATTGCATGGTATGGAGTGATTATCGCCTGTGGAATGATTTTAGGTGTGATCTTAGCTTCTGTCCGGGCAAGGCAGGACGGATTGAAAAGCGATATGCTTTTAGACTTCATGCTTTTTGCAACCCCAATTGCAATTTTCTTTTGTCGGTATCATCATTTCCCGCTGATGCGTTTTCTGGATTTGGTTATTCCCAGCTTGGTACTTGGACAGGTGATTGGACGTTGGGGAAACTTTGTCAATCAGGAGGCATTTGGAAATGTGGTGTCTGATGTTACCATGCAATTTTTTCCGTATGCTGTATATATTGAGAAATTGCAGGAATGGCATCAAGCCACGTTCTTTTATGAAAATGCATGGAATATATATCTGCTCATAGCTATGTTATTGGTCAGCCGAAAAAAAGCAAAAATAGGCATAATGGTATGTATGTACTTTTGTTTTTACGGTCTTGGGCGTTTTCTCATTGAGGGATTGAGAACCGATAGCCTGTACCTGTTCCCCGGTCTGCGAGTATCACAGCTTTTGTCGTTAGTGCTGATGTGTGTGGGTATTTTTCTGTGGCTTTGGGGTGTGCGAAAAGATAAATTTACAACAGAATACCGTGGAAAATATCGTTTGTCATAACAATTTTTAACCTCTCAGGTGGATTAGCACTTTGGAGGTTATTTTTTTGCCTTTTTTCAATTCATCACTTGACTTTATGGCAAAGAATTGATGTGCCTGGAACAACGATCCATGTGTTTTACGCAACCAAGATGGGAGAAAAATACGAAAAGAGATATTGTACTTATTTCAAAAATCCGGATATCCGGAAGCACAATATGCAGCATGAAGAACTGTTTTGCTGTCATAGTGCAGAGTGGGTGGAAGAAGTAAGAAAAGCAGTGGAATTGCCTGATGAAATATGACGAATTTCATTTTTATCTGGCTTCCAGCTTTTTATAACGCAGAAATATTTTATAAAATGAGCAGAATTGTACTTTTTCTGGTTAAAATAGTGCAAGTTTTTCAGGGAAAAATAATATAAAATAGATTGGATAAGTATGAACGGAAAAAGGAGACTTAAGATGAAACAGCTCACAAGACTTTTTATCCCAATCTGTCTGGAAACACTATTTTATATGCTATCCGGTATGGTTGACACTCTGATGTTATCCGCAGTTGGAGACTATGCAGTCGGAGCAGTGGGAACGGCAAACAGTTATATTGGAATTTTTATCATAATGTTTTCTATCATATCTTCCGGTATGGTTTCGGTCATGACGCAGAATATTGGCGCAGGCAGACCGGGAGTTGCCTATCAGGCAAGGCAGCTTGGATTATTATTTAATGCTGTTGCAGGCGTGCTTATGGCTGTATTTTTATTTTCGGGAGCAGGAGCAATCCTTCGTATGGTAGGAATTGCGGATGCATTGTATGAACCGGCGTTGATTTATCTTAAAATTGTCGGGGGTGGTTGTATATTAAATGCGGTCATTCCTATCTTTTCAAGCTATCTGCGCGCATTCGGATATACAAAGCAGCCATTATATGCCACAATCGTTGGAAATATCGCAAATTTTGTGATGAATGCAGTATTTCTTTTTGTATTGCACAAAGGTGTTGCAGGTGTCGCCGCAGCAACTGTGATCTCCAAGATCCTGAACCTGTGTATTGTACTGTATTTTTCACATAAGCTGATCTCTGCAAAAAACAGTACAGAGAGGATTGCAAATAAGACAGTCTTAGGGCAGATCGTGAAAGTCGGACTTCCATCTGCATGTGAGACGGCACTCTATAATGTTGCAATGATGCTTGTCATCCGTTTCCTGAATCAGATGGATGCAGAAGGACTGAATGTGACAGCCAGATCTTATACGGCAACAATCAGTAATTTTTCCTATTGTGTCGGTGCAGCACTGGCACAGGCAAATGCGATCATGACAGGCTGGCACATCGGTGCTGGGGAACTCGAAGAGTGTGACAGAGGGACAAAGCGGGCGGCATTTGTCGGAGTATGTGTGGCAGTCTGCATGGAGACAGCAATTGTGCTTGGTTCCGGTTTTATTATGCCGCTCTTTACAGACAACCCGGAAATGACTGCGCTGGTTCGCAAGTTGCTGGCGATCGATATTGTACTTGAGATTGGACGCGTGACGAATCTTGTGTTTGGACAAGCCTTAAAAACAAGCGGAGATGCAGTGTTCCCGGCAGTGATCGCAGCCGTTTTCATGTTTGTTTTTGCGGTGGGAGGCACATGGCTGTTTGGAATTTCCATGGGACTTATGGCTGTGGGAGCGTATATTGGGCTTGCAAGCGATGAGTGTGTGCGGGCTGTCGGCATGGTATGGCGCTGGAAAACCGGGAAGTGGAGAACAAAGAAGCTTGTGTGAGCAGGAAGCGGAGTTGATTTATGTTTAATTGAAAGTGATGAGGTCGTGGAATGCGACCTCATTATTATATGTGAACATGAAATAGCAGTAGGCAGAATGAAAGAGTTGGGATACAATAAAAGCATAGATTTTGAAGCCTAAAAGAAATCATTTTGAGAGACTAATCTGGAGCTTCAAAATGGAAAAGCGGACTATAGCAAAAAAACTATGAAAAGGCTATCATCAGAATTAAAAGAAAAATATGGCAAAGGCTTTGACTTTAGCAGTCTTTATAAATATGTGAAATTTCATCAGGAATTTCCTCAAATTTTGGACTCACTGCGTCCAAAGTCTGGGCGTCCTTTGTCATGGACGCATTATAGAATTTTGCTTCAGGAAACATCACCAGAGGCACGAGCATGGTATGCAAAAGAGGCACAGGAGCAAGCTTGGTCAGTTCGGACTTTACAGAAAGTGAATTGGAGCAGAGAATTATCACGCATATTCAAAAATTTCTTATGGAGCTGGGGAAAGGGTATGCGTTTGTAGCAAGACAACAGCATATTAGAACTGAAAAAGAAGATTATTACATTGATCTTGTTTTTTACAATTACATTTTGAAGTGCTTTGTATTGATTGATTTAAAAACGTCAAAAATTACACATCAGGATGTGGGGCAGATGGATATGTATATTTGCATCTAAATATAAAACCTGCCTTCCATCAGAAGAACAGCTTCGGGAAGAGATTGAAATTCAGAAGCGATTTTATTATTTACAGAAAGAAGAAGACAAAGAAAATAAAGATTTTTAAAATATGAGTAGAGAAAGGCGTGAGTCATAAAAATATGGCTTGCGTCTTTTCATGTCTGGAAGGGAAGTGATATAGAATGGCACAAATCTCACAGTATGAGCTTGTGCTTCATAAGGACGATAACTGGAAGATTGTAGAATAAATGTTACAGCAGAATAGTATGGTAATTGTTTATCCAATCTATACTATTCTGCTTACAATTAGATTGACAAAATAAGAATCCCTCTCATATAATTGGTTGCAATGGTATTGAGGAAATACAACCTTAAATGTATAATGGGAAAGTAGCATTGCAGGAATGAGGTAGGCTAATGAATAAAATATTGATTATTGAAGATGATTTAGAAATAAATGCGTTATTGGCTGATTTTCTAAAAGAAAAAGGATATGCTGTGCATTGCCAATATGATGGACTTCATGTTCTGGATTTTTTGAATAAAGAAAAAATTGATTTGATTATACTTGATATTATGCTTCCTTATCGGAGTGGTGATATTATTTTATCTGATGTACGCAAGAAATTTACGATACCTGTTATTATTATTTCAGCGAAAGAAACTACACAAAATAAAATCGACTTGCTTCGTCTGGGAGCAGACGATTATATCACAAAACCTTTTGATATGGAAGAAGTGCTTGCCAGAATTGAAAGTAATCTGCGAAGAGTACAATTTCAAAATAGCCAGACAGAATGTTTGCAATATAACAATCTGACTTTAGACCTAGAGAAAAATACAGCATTTTTGAATGGAATAGAATTATCCTTAACCGCTAAAGAATTTGGCATTTTAGAATTGTTGATGAAATATCCAGATAAAGTATTTTCAAAATCGAATCTTTTTCAAAGTGTTTGGGATACAGAATATATTGCTGAAGATAATACACTTAATGTTCATATCAGTAATTTACGCAATAAATTAAAAGCGATATGCTCTGATACAGAATTTATTGATACTGTTTGGGGCATTGGCTACCGCCTACATAAAGCTAAGGATTAAACGTTCCTTAGCTTTATTATTTTTTTAACTTTTCTCATTACGATTTAAGAAATTCTTTAAAATTGCCCGTTATACTGGTTTAAGTAAAGGAGGTTTGGGATATGAGTTCAATTATTTTAGAAGCAAAGTCTTTAACCAAAGAATATAAACAAACATTAGCATTAGACCACATAAATTTACAAATAAAAAAAGGAAAAATTTATGGATTTATTGGTCAAAACGGAGCAGGTAAGACTACTTTTTTAAGATTAGTCACAGGGCTTGCGTTTCCAACAAGTGGTACACTTTCTTTATGGGGAAATTCTGGAACAGAAGAATTGCAGAAACAGCGTAAACGAATTGGAAGTATGATTGAAACGCCTGCTCTATTCCCGTCAATGACTGCCTATCAAAATATGGAAGTACAGCGTATTCAACGAGGCATACCAGATAAATCAGTTATTAAAAGGACATTAGATATGGTTGGATTGCAAGATACAGGTAAAAAGAGTGTCCGCAATTTTTCATTAGGTATGCGTCAACGATTGGGGATAGCGATTGCACTTTTAAATACACCAGAACTATTGATTTTAGACGAGCCTATCAATGGTCTTGACCCTGCTGGAATTGTAGAAATCAGAAATTTATTAAAAATTTTGAATAAAGAATATGGTATGACCATTTTGGTTTCAAGCCATATCTTAGAAGAATTGTATCAAACAGCATCAGAATTTATTCTGATTGACCATGGAAAAATTATAGAAGAGATTTCCGATTATGAATTAAATGAACGGTGTAAACGACATATAGCAATTAAAACAACAGATGTTCAGAAAACGGTTCTGGTTTTGGAAGAGAATCTTCATACAGATAACTTTAAACTAATGCCAGATGGCATAATTCGTTTGTATGATTATTTGAATGATTTAGAGACAGTTGCGTCTGCTTTGGCAGAATCGCACATTCTTGTAACAGGACTTTCTGTATCTGGCGATACTTTGGAGGACTATTTTTTGAGCAAAATAGGAGGAACAAAAGATGTCAAATCTCCTAAAAACTGAGTTATATAAGTTGTTTCACAGTTGGTATTTTTGGGGAATTGGAATATTCAATCTCCTTTTAAGTAGCATATTGCTGTTAGATAGTAAAGAACGCTCTTCAAACTTAATTATGGCATCATTATACAATATTCCGTTACTCTATTTTTTGAGTATAGTGTTTATAGCATTGTTCATTGGAAGTGATTTTAGTGGAAGAACTTTAAATACTTATATTACTGCCGGACATAAAAGAAGTTCTATATTTAGAGTAAAGTTAATTGTATCTCAAATAGGTTGTATTATCATTCTGGTATTTCCATTATTTGTACATGGAATTATTAGTCAATTTTATATTGGAGAAAAACTTTTTTGGAATGATAGCACATATACTATGGTTTTACTAACTCTGTTTGCCATGATAACACTGTGTGCATTACCGATGTTTTTTGCTTTTATTTTTCGTGATATGGGGAAAACACTGACAGTTTCAATGGTTTTATTTTTTGTTATGATTTTTTTGCTGAACAGTGAATCTGCACAAATAATCAGCAGAATAATACCAATGGGACAACTTAGGTTAATTTCATTGCAAAAGGTCTATTCGACAAACTTTTGCTTGTTTGTAGATTTTTTATGGAATTTTATTTTATATTTCATTGCAGGTAGTGCTTTTTTACATACAGACTTGAAATAACCGGAGGTGTTTTTTATGGATAAATTATTAAAACTGGAAAAATATCAGTTGTTACATAATTCTATTTACTGGTGTGGTATGATTGGAATATTTATTTTAGGATTTTTTACAGCAGATACTTATGTTACAGAGGTCATGGGACCGACAGAAGAAATTGCTTCTTCTCTTGCTGATATTTTTAATGGAATGGTGTATGATTCTACGTTTCTTCTTATCATCATGTCGGCTATACTTGCATTGATTTTAGGACAGGAATTTTCTAAGAGAACAATAAACTTAGAGGTCAGTGCTGGACATTCCAGAAAACAAATTTTTACAAGTAAAATAATATCGTATTTAATTGCTTTTAATCTTATGGCTCTTGTCTATCCAGTTTCAGGGTGCATAAGGGAATTTGGACGCTTTGGTGTTGCAGACGTGGGAATGTTTTTTTACAATATTATAAAAGCAATCATTTATTCTTGTCTGCTTAATAGTGCGATATTTCTAATTGCAATACTTATTTGTTGCTATTTACAGGATGCTGTAAAAGCAACCTCGGTTACAGCAATTATTATTTTTGGTCTTAGCTTATATCTTGGCTATGGAATGATGTTGAGATTACCAGTCGGTTTTTTACCTACTTATCAAATCAGAATCGTTGTCAGCATGAAAACCTTTTTTCAACCGATAGCTATTTTAGTAGGATGTATATGGTCTGGTATATTAGTATTGCTTTCGTGGATAAAATTTTGTAAATGTGATTTTAAATAGGTGGAGAAAATGTCTAACATAGAATGGATTTTAATTATCATAACAATATTTTTAGTAATACTGCTATTTCGATATATTCAATTAAAAAAACAAATCCGTAATCTTGCGGATCAAGTTAATGAATTGAATTCTGGAAATTCACAGCAGATGTTAGACATTTCGTTGATTGATAAAGATTTAGAAAGACTGGCTGGTATATTGAATCAATATAATATCAGACAACGACAGGCTGTTGCAGGCGTATTACGCAATGAAGAGTATTTAAAAGAATCTGTTGCTAATATATCACATGATTTGCGTACACCTCTTACAGTCATTCTTGGTCATTTACAATTATTGCAAAAAGAAAATTGGGAATCCAGTCAAGCACAGCGTGTAAAAGTGATTTTTAGCAAAGCCGAAAAAATGAAAGAATTGGTAGAAACATTCTATGACCTTTCTATTTTGGAGGAACAGCAGACAGTTCCAGAAAAAGAAAAGTTTAATATATCTAATATGTTAATAAATTTAATTACGGAAAATGCCGTTGCATTAGAAAAGGAGAATATTTTACCCGAAATAAATCTCCCAGATTATTCAATATACGTATATTCTGATAAAAATATGGTAGAACGAATTTTACAAAATCTGTTGACAAATGCAATTAAGTATTCTGTTGGAACGATAAAAATAACACTTATGGAGAAAGAAAATAATAATATTATATTTACCATTGAAAATCCAATGAGTGACAGTTCAGAAATTGATTGCAATCGACTTTTTGACCGTTTTTATACAGGCGATAAATCAAGACATAATGGAAGTACAGGATTGGGACTTGCGGTAGTAAAAACACTTGTTGCCATTCTTGGCGGAAATATTGTTGCAAAAGTACATGCCAATAGCCTTATTATTACTCTTGAATTATAAAGTATTGAAGATATATTCGTATGATAATTCATTGAAGAGTGGACATCAAAATGTAAAGTCAATAGTTTGTAAAGTTCAGTTACAAACTATTGGCTTTTTTCACTTTATAGGAAATTTCTCAAATCGTCAGAAATAGTGTATAATAGGCTGGAAATAA
>ERZ772820.2968-NODE-2968-length-11331-cov-2.701756_pt1 | contig 11331 bp, 6 predicted proteins | sample MGYA00511377_ERZ772820 | MGnify/ENA primary metagenome ERZ772820 (study PRJEB29015, sample SAMEA2737684) | human gut metagenome | biome: human gut; feature: human-associated habitat; material: faeces | place: China | collected 2012 ...
GCCTCCGGATTGCTCTCCATTGTGCCCTTCACAAAGCCGGAAGTTTGACACCTCCGTCCTTAAAAAATCTCTCTAAGCGTTGCAAACGCTTAATTTTTTTGTCAATTTCTTAGAATTTATCTTGCGTCACTTTGCGTCTTGTGGTATAATATAGATATATCTATCCACCAGGAGGCACCACATGAGGGTCAGAACCAGTAAGTCCAAATTAGGTCTTCGTTTCTACATCATCAAAACATATTATGATACCAAAGGGATCGAACGCACCATTACCGTTGAAAAACTCGGCAGCGAACAGGAAATTCGCGAAAAAACAGGCCGCGATCCGATGGAATGGGCAAAGGAACGCGCTGCATTTTTAACCCAACAGGAAAAAGTGGAAAACCAAGACGTTTCTTTCACGCTTTCTCCGGCGAAATTAATTACAAAAAACTACCAATATACCTTTCAGGTCGGATACCTGTTTCTGCAAAAGATCTTTTACGATCTAGGCATGGACCGGATCTGTGCTTCCATTCAAAAAAATTCAAATTTTTCTTTCAACCTTAGCGATATTCTGCAAAAGCTCTGCTATGGCAGAATTCTGGATCCCCGTTCCAAAGTCGACACCTTCGAGTTTTCCAAGAAGCTCCTACAGCAGCCAGATTTTGATCTTCACCAGATGTATCGGGCTTTGGATGTTCTTGCGGACAACTTTGATGACATACAGGCGAAACTCTATCAGAATACTTTAAAGCTCGGAAAGCGCAAAACCGGCATCATCTACTATGATTGTACCAATTTTTTCTTTGAGATGGAGGAAGCAGAGCCGGATACCCTTTGTCAATACGGAAAGAGCAAGGAAAACCGACCGCTCCCGATCGTACAGATGGGGCTATTTATCGACCGCGAAGGCATTCCGATCTCGATGTGCATCGATCCGGGCAACACCAACGAGCAGATCACCATGCAACCTTTGGAAAAGAAGATGCTTCAGGATTTTGGCATGTCCGAGTTTGTGGTGTGTACGGATGCCGGACTTTCCTCTAACAAAAACAAACGCTACAACGCCATGCAGGGACGAAGCTACATTACCACGCAATCTTTAAAAAAGCTGAAAGCCGATCTGCAGCAAACTGCACTCGCACCGGACGGCTGGTACCAAATGGGGGCAAAAGCTAAATACCGCAAATACAATCTCAACGAACTTAACGAAGAAACATACAAAGATGCGGTCTTTTACAAAGAACTTCCAATCGATAACAAGGATTTTGACGAGCGACTCATTGTCACCTACTCCATCAAGTATCGGAACTATCTTCGCAAAATACGGGAAAAACAAATTATGCGGGCCAAAAAGGCATTGCAGAACGGAAGGGTGCATGCAAAGAAAAATGCCAATGATTTTCGACGTTTGATCAAAACAGTAAGTTGTACGGGAGATGGGGAAATCGCTGAAAAGAAAATACAGGACATTGATTATGAATACATTCGGCAGGAGGAACGCTTTGACGGTTTCTATGCCATATCCACCAATCTCTCAGATGAAGAACCGAGTGAAATTGCAAACGCAAATCATCAGAGATGGCAGATCGAACAATGCTTCCGTATCATGAAGAGTGAATTCAAATCCAGACCGGTCTACGTTCGTACCGACGCCAGGATCAAGGCCCATTTCCTAACATGCTTTTTATCACTGGTGCTGTACAAATACCTTGCAAAAAGATTACGCGGCAGTTATTCCTGCGAACAGATCTGCCAGACCTTGCGAAGTATGGAGGTGCGGGAGCTTATCGGAGAAGGCTATGTTCCGAATTATACAAGGACAGATTTGACCGATGATTTACACGAAAGCTTCGGATTTCGAACAGATTATGACTTCATCCCAAAGGATACCATGAAAAAAATCATTACTTCTTCTCAAAAAAGGAAGAAACAGGAAAAGTGACGCAAAAAAAGATACTGCTAAAATCAATGAGGGCATTGGAATTCCAATGCCCTCTAAAATTTAGGTGTCAAACTCGGGATATTATAAAGGATATCGCAAGCGGTGTCAAGCATTAATTCGCCCGCTTGTCATTCTTTTTTTGAGATTTTCTCTATTTTTCCATATAAGTGAGGACTTTTTTGCGAATCCGCTGCATCGCGTTATCGATGGATTTTGGTGATTTGCCGAGATGCGCGGCAATTTCGGTGTACGCATAGCCTTTGAGACGCTCTGCCCACACCTGCCTTTCAAAATTGCTGAACAACCCGCTGTTTTGTGCCTGCAGCACCTCCGCGATTTCCCGCAAAAGGGCGACTGCCTCCGGATTGCTCTCCATTGTGCCCTTCACAAAGCCCGCCTCCTCAGTGTTCGTTTCACCCCACTCGGAGTCAACCCGTTCCACCGTCAAGGGAATCGATTCGTTCAAAGGCTGATGCTTGCGGCGGTTGGCTTTTTTGATCGCTGATAAAATCTGATTGTTGATACAGGTATCCGCATAAGTCTTAAACGCCGCCTCCTTGTTGGCGTCATAGCTGCGAATCGCCTTAAAAATCCCGATCATGCCCTCCTGCACGACGTCCTCGTTATCCGCGCCCGCGATGTAGTAGGTCTTTGCCTTATTTTTGACAAGACTCTTGTATTTTTCTATCAGAATCTCCTCGGCAGTTTCACTGCCCTCCTGTGCCATTTTTACGAGCTGCTCGTCCGTAAGAATGTGCAGCGTATGAATGTCCATCTTCTTATCAACCTCTTTTCCCGAGGCTTGACCGCCCCGCCGCAAAAAAGCCTTTTCTCGCCGATTTATCCCCGCGCCGCGCGCAGATCGCGCTGTCTCCTGACTTCATACACAAGAACCGCCGCCGCGTTCGACGCGTTGAGTGAAGTAATTCTGCCGACCATCGGCATAGAAACGACAAAGTCGCACTGCTCCTTTACCAGCTTGCTGATGCCGAATCCCTCACTGCCGATGACAACCGCCAGCTTGCCGGTAAGTTCCGCCTCATAATAATTCTGTCCGCCCATATCACATGCCGCGATCCAAAGGCCACGCGCCTTTAATTCATCGATGGTCTGGGCGATATTCGTCACCTTGACACAAGGCATATATTCAATCGCGCCCGCGGAAGCCTTCGCGACCACCTCGGTCAACCCGCAAGCTCTGCGTTTGGGAATGATGATCCCATGCGCGCCCGCGCACTCCGCGCTTCGCATGATGGCACCGAGATTATGCGGATCTTCCAGATTATCCAAAATCAAAATCAACGGATCCTCGCCGCGCGCCTCCGCCAACGCAAAAATATCCTCAAGTTCACTGTAAGCGTATGGGCTGACATAGGCTGCCACGCCTTGATGCGCCCGCCCCGGTGCAATTCGGTCCATTGCTGCCTTCTCGACCTTCATAACCGGAATGCCCTTTTCCTTCGCCATAGCCAGTATTTTTATCATAGAGCCTTCGGTACTGCTTACGACGAGTTTATCAATCTCTCTGCCGCTTTTCAGGGCCTCTGTGACTGGATTTCTGCCCACGATAAGGTTCTCGTTTCTTTCTGCGGCAAAATTCTCTCTCTTCGGAGCCGTTCTGTCCGGTACGCTTTTTTTCGCCGGAGCCGCATTCTTCGGTCCGTAACCGTAGCCGTATGTGCCGCGCTTTGTCACGTGGTTTTCTCTCTTGTTCTTTACCTTCGTCATTATTTTCTCCTGTATTCGACAAACTGATACTGTATGCCGTTTTCTTCCATCACATCGCTCTCCCAAACCGGTTCAAAATGCTTCATCCTGTCCACATTCATAATATGCTTGTCCGCGTCAAAGCTCTCAAAAATTTTGGTGATAAAAAGCCTGTCGCACAGCCTTATGAGCTGCATGTAGACCTGCTCGCCGCCGATGACCATCACATCCTCCGGCGCGTAGTCCGCGCAGATACCCGCCAGTTCGTCCAGATTCCGCGCGATGAGACAGCCCTCCTTCGTGAAATTTTTTTGAGAGGTCAAAACAATATTCGTGCGGTTGGGCAGCGGATTGCCGCCCGGCAGGCTTTCGAGCGTCGCGCGCCCCATGACAACGACCTTGCCGCTTGTTTTTTGCTTAAAATATTTGAGATCCCCGGACAGATGTGTCAAGAGGTTCCCGTCCTTGCCGATGCCCCAGTTCAAATCGGCTGCAGCGATTAGATTCATATACGTTCTTCCTCATTTGGCGGCCGCCTTGCCGCCCCTTCTTTGATATTTTTCCGCTCTTTGCGGGTCTTTCATATCGCTAAATCGCGATCGGAATATTTTTGACCTGCGGATTGGTCTGATAATCCTCTACCGTAATGTCCGCTGTGGTAAAATCGTAAAAGTCTCGAATCTCCGGATTCAAGCTGACCTTCGGCGCCGGATACTGCGGGCGGCGAATCAGTTCTTCGATGACCGGCACATGTCTGTTGTAAATATGCGCGTCCGAGATGACATGCACGAGTTCTCCTGCCTCCAGACCGCAGACCTGCGCGAACATCATCAGCAAAATCGAATACTGCACAACGTTCCAGTTGTTGGCGGCCAAAATATCCTGCGAACGCTGATTGAGAATCGCGTTGAGTCTGCTGCCTGTCACATTAAAGGTCATGCTGTAAGCACAAGGCTCCAGGTTCATCTCCGAAAGGTCCGCAAAATTGTAGATGTTTGTCATAATTCTACGGGATTGCGGCTGGTTCTTGAGCTGCCACAGCACATTATCCACCTGATCCATTTCACCCTGCGCGAACTTGTATTTCTTCGCCATCTGGTAGCCGTATGCCTTGCCGATGGAACCGTCTTCATCCGCCCATTCATCCCAGATATGCGGCTTCAGGTCGTGGATATTGTTGGACTTGCGCTGCCAGATCCACAAGATCTCATCCATCGCTGACTTGATCGCGGTCGGCCGCAGGGTCAGCGCCGGAAACTCCTCCGACAGGTCATAGCGGTTCACAACCCCAAAGGTCTTGATCGTATAGGCCGGAGAGCCGTCTTCCCAGTGGGCGCGCACCGTCTCCCCTTCTGTCGAGAACCCATCTGTCAGAATCTGTTCGCACATGTTTACAAATATTCCGTCTGCTTTACTCATGTTTATCTTCCTTATCTACGTTATTTTTATTGTCACGTTTTTTTGAGCCACGCGCCTGATATTCTTATCTAATAGTATACTTGAATCCGCCAAAAGAAACAAGCAAAAAACAAAAGTTCGCGGCACGCCGCTTGCCTGCTGCTTTTTACGCGCGCCGTCCTTTACCGCTCACATGTTGTTTCGCCAGTAAGAAGACTCCCTCCGGCACAGGCTTGAAACCTTTGTTGTTTCAAGTCTCTACGCCGGAGGGAGCCTATGATCTTCGTTCAGACTATGGAAGCCCGCACTGTTGTAATTCCGTTACTTTACTTCGTCCAGGTTCTGCTCGCGTATTTGCACTGCTTGAGCGCGGTTTTCGCGGTGAGCTTGCCGTTTTCGTCGTAAACTCTGACCTGAACCTTGTAGAAGTATTTCATTCCCTTCTTACCGCTGGTATTGGTGTAAGAAGCGGTCTTTTTCGTGACGGCTGCCTTGTAGCCTGCGGCTTTCTTTGTCGAGCGATAGAAGCGATACTTCACGGTATAACCCGCGTCTTTGAGTTCTTTGATGATCGCCTTATCCTGCTTATCGAGGCTGACGGTTACCTTGACGTTCTTCTTCGCGGTCTTCGCGGAGCGCGCGATTGGTGTCAGCTTCGTAGCGAGTGCTTTGGCGTCAATCTGCGGTTCTTCCGCCACTTCCAGTCCCAGTTCTTCCGCGTCAACGAGCGCAAAGGTCGAGAAATGCGGCGTGGTAAATTCGTAGTACTTCTTGCCGCCGATGGTCAGGACCTTGCCTGCCAGCTGCTCGATCTTGCCGTCATCTGCGATATGAATTGCTGCAACCTTTTTGTCGAGCAGCTTGGAAACGATTTCCGCAACGACTTTGACCTTCCCCTTGTTGAAGTCAGAGATGACCTTGTCACCGGATTTGATCGTCAGCTTGAGCAAATGGCCGTTTGTGCCTGCTGCCTGTTTCTGTGCCTCAGTCGGCTTCGCTACCTTGCTCACTTCGAGCGTGATGTTCGCGCCCTTCGCCTCAGCAAGTACGGTCTTGATTGTCTCCTGGTCGAGCGTCACCTTGCCGTGTTCGGTATTCACTGTCAAATCGGCGTCGGTCTTGTCAGCTACGTTCTTCACGAAGCTCACTTCCAGAGAAAGCTGTACGCTGTCCGCGCCCTTGCTGTCTGCCTGGCTGACCTCAAGTACAATCTCCGCGGACTTATTCTCCGCAGCCTGTTTTAAGATTTCTTTCTGATTATCAGCGGAAACCTTGCTCTCCGCAACCGTCTCCTTCGTGCCGTCAGCGTTCTTCTTCTCCGTAACATTGGTGTCTGCCGGTGCCATCGTAGTCGTAGCGCCAGTCTTACCGGTCGTCTTTACCGGAGATTCCGGTGCTTCATCGGAGCCGACGATGGTCTTGGCACCGATTTTCTCCGCCCAAGCGTTGTAGTTCTTTACATCGGCAATGACGATATATTTCTTTTGCTCGTCATTCAGCTTGTTGTAGGCACTCTGCGCCGCAGTAAAGGCGCTGCGCACCGTAGCGGTGACGCTTGCACCCGCGTTGCAGGTCGGCAGCTTACCTAGCAGGCTCTTGGTCGTATCGATTTCCGTATAGAAGGTCATCTTCTTTTCTGCTTCCGTCAGCTTGGTCAAGGTTGCTGCTGCAACCTTTTCTTTTTCGGCGTTCGAAAGGGCGGTATAGGCGCTGCGAATACTCTGAATATTCGCGCTCTGCGCCTTGTAGTTGGCGTAGGTAATGGTCGGCAGCGCTGTTATCATCTTGGTCAGACTTTCGGCGCTGGCGCCGTTTACAACCTTAATCGTGTAAACCGTTTCCCTGCCGCCGCTGTTCATGGTCGGCCAGCCTGCGCCGCCAACACCGACATAGATGACATCCCCGGACTTGACGGAGATCGTTTCTGTGCGCTTATACATAGCGCTGTCTTTGTTATATTGGTTCAGGAAGGTTCTGACCTGATAGTTCTTGTTCTTTGCGCTCGGCGTCACTTTTAGATTTGCCGTTTCGTCGCTGAGCATCAGGGTATACGCGGTCACACTTCTGTTAAAAGCCGGTGAAAGCGTTCCTTTGTCAATCGACAGGGAGGACAGACCGGTATCATGGCTGTTCCAGTCTCCGCCGATGTCCACGCCGTAATCGCAGGTATACATGATATGGATTTCATCGTTGTTTTCCAGCCTGCGGTTGGCATAGCTAAAGGCCTGGAATCCTTCGTTGGTGAACCAGTCGTTCAGCGTACCCATCCAGCCGGACTTTTGGCCTCCGGTAAATTCCGCCAGAGTCTCTTCGCCCTTATGAATGCTGGAAAGATAGGTAATCGAGTAGTCTGCTACCTTCTCCTTGCCGGAACCCACAGTACCGTTCCAATCAAATCCCTTGTTCTGAAGCGCCTTGAGCACCATGGTCATCATGGAGTCTTTCTCGCCTAGCGTATACCATCCATCTGCGATGGTTCCGTAGAAAGTCTTATCGTAGGTTCGGTTTTCAATGAGCACATGCACCCGCCCGACGGTCTTGCCGGAATTGAAGGTCACTTTGTCCATGGTGCCGGAGGAATCGCTGGCCTTGACCGCCGCCATGGCTGCAAGCGTAGCGCGCCGTGCCTCGGCTACGGCAGCGGTGGTGTTGGCTTTGTTAATGGCTGTTTTACCGGCGTTCAGAGCTTGTAACAGCGCGGCTTTCCCTGCGGCATCATACTTGCTCTGATCATAGCCGTCGTATGCCTCCCGAATGGCAGCCGTTGCGGCGGCTTTCACGCCTTCGATGCCCTGAGCGTCCTGCTTTGCCAGAATATCCTCATACTCGGACTTGGAGAGCATTTTCAGCTTGATGGTGACGGAGCTGCCCGCTTCCATCGTCTTTGGAAGCTGATAGGTCGCCAGATAGTAACCGCTGTAGACTCCGAGGGTCTGCGCCTCGGAGAGGTTCCATGTCTCGCCGTCGTCAATAGACCATGCCATCCAATAGGCCTGGTCTGTGGTCTTCAGATAACGGCGGACATTTACATAGCTGCCGGCAGTCACTTCTTGTCCCTTTGCCGGGAAGATATTCAGCGCCGACCAGCCGGGCGTCGGTATCGTGCCGTCCGGTCTGGGATACATTGCCCAATCCAAATCCGGCCAGCCGTAGTTGGGATTACCACCGGTGCCGTCTGAGGCGCGTTTATGAACTGCCTTAACATCCGCACCCTCGTCCACCTTGACAAGCACTTTCGGCAGAACAATGAGCGTGCTGACGTCAAATGCCGCAATCTCATCCAGCCGCGCGGTCTGTGCGGGGGTGAGCAGGGTTTTCTGATAGTCGTTCAGTCCGCCGTATGCAGTCTGAATGGAGCGCAGAAGGTCACGGTAGCTGGTATCCAGCGTGCTGAGTTCAAGGTCGGATACTGTTGCCAGATCACCTAGCAGCGAGGAAATCGTGCCTGCGTGGTCGATGGCGGTCGCGCTGCAGGTCAGCAGCGCCTGATAATCCGCGTCGAACTGCTCCGACAATGCCTTAAAGCTTTCTGCGCTGTTCAGATGGTCTTTTAGCGCGTCATAGGCGGGTTTGAAGGTGCCGGCATAGTAGCCCTCCGCGAAATCGTAATCCCGGAACTGCTCAAAGCAGGCTTTCGCCTTGGCGAGATACTCCGCCCTGTACTGCTTCATCAGCGCCGCTTCATCGTCAGCCGGCGCGACATAAAGCAAGGCGTAATCGCCTGCATACAGGTTATAGTATTGCCCGATGGTCGTAGCATTGTAGACATCGGTAAAGGTCGGAACATCGTCCTGCACATTGTGCATAGCGACGGTGTACCAGCCTGGTTCGGTAAAGATGTACTGCAGCCTGCCGCTGCTGTCGGTGGCGGCGGTGGTCTGCTTCGTAGGTTCGGTCAGCATCTTGGAATCCGTAGGTTCGCTGATAAACAGCGTCACATTTTCCGCGTCGAGCGCCTTACCCAGCTTGGACGCGCTTGCGCCGGTGACCTTGGCGGTAAATTCCGCCTTGTCGCCAACCTTCACCGTTCCTGCGGGAACGGTCATGTCAATCAGGGCGTAGCTGTCCTGATAGTCCGTTTCGTTGTTGGCCGGATACTCAAAGATTTGGGTGGAATCATAACCGCTGGAAGCCTCAATCTTGATAATCGGCTGGCAAACGCGAGCCAGCCGCACATCGTCGCCTGCATGAAGCTGAATGTCTGCCAGCTTCCCGCCAGAGATATACTCCAAGCCGTAGCTTTCGCCATTGATATATACGGCAATCAGCGGATTCATGCCACTTAAGTTCTTATTGCCAGCCGGAAGCTTCACATTGGGTTTGTTAAAAGCAATGTTGGCCGCTTTCATCGCGTCCGCAACGGAGGTCTTCCCGCTCTCGAGAGAAAGCGCACGGTCTTCATACACAGTAGTTGCATACGCAGTCGGGCCGCTTTGCCCGCTTTGGGAATACTTGGCAGCAAAGTTGTTGACATAACGGAAGGAAACCGTAATATTAACATCGCTGACCAGCTTCTTGCGAGCGGTTTTCAGCGCGTCAATGTGGCCGGTAAAGCCCTCCAGCATCTCCATGTCTGCTTTGGTACCGCCGACGATGGTATACTCCATATCCTGCTTCAGCGCGGCATAGGCGTCTGTGTAGGCCTGCCACGAATCGGCAGTATAGTCGTTTGCCTTCATCTTCGCAGGATCATAGAGCGACAGCAGCGAGTTCACTTCCGTCTCCCGGCTGCGATAGGTCTGATAGGCTTTGTTGTACCGCTCGGCATTGACCAGCGTGTGCGGGTCTGCGGCGGCGGCAAGGCGCTCGACCTTCTCCTGTTTGTCCGCCGTGTTTGCGGGTGTCGCGTCACCGACAACCTTGCCCGCTGGAATCTCGTCGCCCTCCTGATAATACAGGCTGTCCATCAGTGCCTGCCCCTCCGCTTTCGCGGCGGCATAGGCGCTCCATGTGCTGGCGGTGCAGTTGTCGGCACTAGGAACTACATAACCGGTCTGCATGTACGATGGGTTCTGCACCAGTTCCCCGTCTGTGTTCCAGTAGTTTTTTGTATGAAGTTGTTCATAAAGCACCGTTGGATTAGCCTGCGTGATGGGGATGAGGTTGGCGATGGCGGCGGTGAGGTTGGCTGTTGCAGTATCAACTTGATCCTGTGTGGCAGATGAATTGCTATTGACCGTCTGGGCCGTAGTCAGCGCACTCTGCATATCCGACCAGAAACCGTTCGTGCTGGTAGTTTTGCCGTTGTAGCGGTCGCCTGTCTTGTAAAATCCTTCGTTAGGTGCTAAAGTAATGGCCTGAACGAGTTTCTCACGGTTTACTCCTGTTGTAGCGGGAGGTTCCCACTCAAATATTACAAATGCGCTATTTGTAGTTCTAAAGCCTCGACCACTTCTCAGACCAAACAACAGCAGGGCATTTCTATCACCAAATGAAACGCCGCTATTGAGGGTAATGTTAGACTGTTTTGCCTGATAGTAAGACGTCGCTCTTTTAAAAACGTCGTCGGATTCGTCGTACATAACAGTCAATGGGCCGCCGCCTACTCCAAGTGCGAAGTAGTTACCCGGGTTTGAGTTTACACTCGAAAAATCAATGGTATATGCAGCCTGTGGGAAGTCTACTGTTCCTATCTTCCCGGTTTTCTCCTTCATCAAGAACTCAGTATATTGACTGCTGATTTTGACGCGGAGCAGTTTATAATCTTCGTTATTGTATTTTACCGTTCCGATTTCTTCTTGGGTTGCAAATGAGACTTTGTAAACCGTTGAACTCGCATGTGCGGGCATAGCAGCCGAGCAGAAAATGGATAGAATTATCGCACATGAAATTAGGCGATAAACAAGGTGGCGGCGCATGTTGCGCCGCTCTTTCTTAGTGTAACTGTTCAACATGGCGTTTAAAAAGCACTCAGCACAGTAATAAACGGAGACTCGGTTCCATTCTGTGTGATAATCTGAATCTTCTGCCCGGCTGCAATTGAAATCTCCGCGCCGTACTCTGTCGCTGCATCAGAGGAGAGAACACCATTGATATATGTGTACTCAGCAGAGGAATTGAGAAAATATTGGCCGGCAGCTACCGAGGTCACAGCCTGCTGATTCAAGGTGACAGGTTCTTCATTTGCGTTCATCAGACTTACAGTGGAGGTTGCCGCACCACTACCAGTGCCACCATTTGCTGTGGTGAAGATACCGCAAACCTCGGTGGAAGTCTCACCAAAGGTAGCGTTGTCCAACACGGCAGAGTAAACGCGGACATACTTGAACACCTTGCCGGTTACATTAACAGGCAGGCCG
>ERZ772820.2969-NODE-2969-length-11328-cov-3.697951_pt1 | contig 11328 bp, 4 predicted proteins | sample MGYA00511377_ERZ772820 | MGnify/ENA primary metagenome ERZ772820 (study PRJEB29015, sample SAMEA2737684) | human gut metagenome | biome: human gut; feature: human-associated habitat; material: faeces | place: China | collected 2012 ...
GCCGGTGAGCTTCTTGACCATTTCCTGCACGGCCGGGACACGGCTGGAGCCGCCGACGAGCAGGACCTTCGTCAGGTCGGACGCGCTGATGCCGGCGTCACTCATGGCCTGACGCACCGGGCCTGCGGTCTTTTCGACGAGGTGGGCGGTCAGCTCATTGAACTTGGCGCGCGTGAGCGTCACGTCCAGGTGCTTCGGGCCGGTCGCGTCCGCCGTGATATACGGCAGGTTGATGTTCGTGCTCGTCACGCCGGACAGCTCGATCTTCGCCTTCTCGGCAGCCTCTTTCAGGCGCTGCATGGCCACGCGGTCGCCCGAGAGGTCGATACCGTCGCTCTTCTTGAACTCCTGCACGAGGTAGTTGGTGATGCACTGGTCAAAGTCATCGCCGCCGAGGCGGTTGTTGCCGGCCGTGGCCAGCACTTCGATGACGCCGTCGCCGATCTCCAGCACGGAGACGTCGAACGTGCCGCCGCCGAGGTCGTAGACCATGATCTTCTGGTCGGTCTCCTTATCGAGGCCGTAAGCCAGCGCGGCCGCCGTCGGCTCGTTGATGATACGCTTGACGTCGAGACCGGCGATCTTGCCGGCGTCCTTGGTGGCCTGACGCTGGGCGTCGTTGAAGTAGGCCGGGACGGTGATGACGGCTTCGGTGACGGTGCCGCCGAGGTAAGCCTCTGCGTCGGCCTTCAGCTTCTGCAGGATCATCGCGGAGATCTCCTGCGGGGTGTACTTCTTGCCGTCGATGTCGACTTTATAATCGGAACCCATGTGACGCTTGATGGAAGCGACGGTGCGGTCATGGTTCGTGACAGCCTGACGCTTTGCGACCTGACCGACCATACGCTCGCCGGTCTTCGAGAATGCCACAACGGACGGGGTGGTGCGGTTGCCTTCCGCGTTTGCGATCACGACGGGCTCGCCGCCTTCCATAACAGCCACGCAGCTGTTGGTCGTACCAAGGTCAATGCCAATAATCTTGCTCATAATAAATTTCCTCCTATATGAATGCCTGTATTTACAAATTTATATCATGCCGGATCTCCGGCGGGGATGCGTGTTAATTTGCGACCTTTACCATTGCGAACCGGACGACCTTTTCGCCGACCTTGAAGCCCTTCTGGAAGACCTCTGCAATGACGTTTTCACCGAGGCTCTCGTCCTCGATGTGCATGACCGCGTTGTGCAGCTGCGGATCGAAATGATCGCCCGCCGCGCCGAAGCTTTCGACGCCCAGCTTTTCCATCACGGAGACGAGCTGGTTCATCGTCATCTCCACGCCCTTTTTAAAGGCGGCGTCCTGCGTTTCCTGGGCCAGCGCCCGCTCGAGATTGTCGTACACCGGGAGGAATTTCTCCACGGTCTCAGACCGGATCTCGGTATAGAGGTTGTCTTTTTCCTTCTGGCTGCGCTTGCGGTAGTTGTCGTATTCTGCGGCCAGCCGCAGGTAGCTGTCATGCTCCTGTGCCAGCGCCTGCTGCGCCTTTTCAAACTCGCTTGCCTCCTGCTGCTTGGCTTCCTCGGGCTTTTTTTCCTCGGACTGCTTCGCGGCTTCGGCTTCGGTCTGCTGCGCAGATTCTTCTGTCTGCTCGGCTGCGGAAGCGGTCTGTGCCTTTTCCTCCGAAGCCGGATTGCTGTTTGTTTTCTTACTCATATCTATGCCTCCGGGTCATTATGCTTATTTTCCGGCCCTTCGATCGCCGGGGTCTGGTTTTTCTGGAACATCCGGCTCAGGTTCTCGGCGAAGTAGCTCAGCCGGGCGGTGATCTGCGCGTAATCCATTCTGGTCGGGCCGACCACGCCGATCAGGCCCTGCATCCCGTCGCCGATGTCGAACTTCGTCATGACGACGCTGGTGTCGCGCAGCTCCTTCGACACGTTTTCCGGGCCGACCAGGATCTGCGTCCGGCTGTCCGGGGAAAGTGCGGCGGGAAGATTGGAAACCACATCCTCGTCAAGTGCGGAGAGCATTTTCTGCGCCTTGTCGATGTCGTGGTACTCCGGCTGGCCGAGAAGCTTTGCCTGTCCGGTCATGTAGACCTCGCTGTGCTCCTGGTGCAGAAGCGACGTGACGAAATCCATGATGACGGGCACGAGGCTGGCCGCGTTTCCGGCGCTTCTGGTCACGCGGGACAGAAGCTCGGGGCTGAGCTGTTCGGCGGTCAGCTCCGTGACGCTTGCGTTCAGCACTGCGCCGAGAAGCTTCAGATCCGCCTCCGTCAGCTCGACCGGGAGCCGGATGAGCTTATTCTTGACGGAGCTGTCGCTCAGCATCACGACCAGAATAAAGCTGCCGCTGTCCGCGAGGATCAGGTCGAACCGCCTGACCGTCAGCCCGGCGGCACGCGCCGCCATGGCGTAGGCGGGCAGATTCGTCATCTGCGAGACAAGCTTGCCGACCTGCGAGACGACCTTGTCGACCTCCTGCATTTTCAGCTCCATCGCCTGATTGATCGACTTCGTTTCATCGGTCGACAGGCGGTAGTCCTGCATCAGCTCGTCGACGTACAGCCGGTACCCGGCAGGCGACGGGATGCGTCCGGCGGAGGTGTGCGGCTGCTCCAGATATCCGAGCGTCGTCAACTCTGCCATCTCGTTGCGGATGGTCGCGGAGGAAAAATCCATGTCCGGCATCTGCGCAATGGTCTTGGACGCCACCGGCTCCGCCGTGCGGATGTAAAGATCCACGATCGCACGCAGGATCTTCTTTTTCCGGTCTGAAAGCTCCATGGTTCATTCCTCCTTTCGCCTTAGCACTCTTTATCCCTGAGTGCTAAACGCAGTGTACCACCGCCTGCCAGCGTTGTCAATACCTACAGACTTAAATTATTTGTGAACAATTCATATCTTATGTATGAATGCCCCGGCAGGGCGGTTTTATCAGCCGCGGCGCCCGGATCCGCAGCATCAGCCGGCTTCCCGGACAGCGTTCCTGCCCGTCCGGCGGGGACTGCCGGGCGGGCTTTGTCTGCCGGCCAGGGATTATGTAGACAAAATCCACAAAAAATCCCCGGTAAAATTTACGTAAAGCCGGTAAAATCTCCGTAAAGGCACTGGATTTTAGCGGACGAAACTGCTATACTATGAAATACAGAACTCTGCGACTGCGGCTCCCTTGACCGGCAGCCGCTTTCGTGTCTGTATCAATCCGCAGAAGGAGGGTTCAAAAAGGCGCTTCGCGCGGGACGAGCCTGCGCACAACATGAACATTCAGAATTTGAACAGAAATCAGGAGGAAATGCAAGCATGAAAAAACGCACAACGCGGTGTCTCGCGCTGCTGCTGGCCGTCGTCATGGTCCTTTCGGTCATGCCGGTCGCCATGGCGGAGGGGACAGCGCAGACCGCGACTCTGGTCACCGACGCATCGAACCTAAAGGTTGGTGACGAGATTATAATTGCGGCGAAAGACAATGATTTTGCAATGGGTGAGCAAAAGACAAACAACCGGGCAGCGGTCGCGGTCACGAAGTCGGAAGATAAACTGACGCTGACTGCGGGTGTGCAGAAGCTGACGCTGAAGCAGGGTGCAAAGGAAAATACCTTTGCATTTGATACTGGTTCCGGTTATCTGTATGCTGCATCCAGCAGCAAGAACCATCTCAAGACAGAAAGCAAGTTAAGCGATAACAGTTCGTGGTCTGTTGCGATTGCGGATGGTAAGGCAACAGTTATCGCACAGGGAGCCAACACGCGAAATGTTATGAAGTATAACTCCAATAGCGAGTTATTTGCGTGTTATGCATCAGGGCAGCAGGATATTGCAATTTACAAGCTTGAAACTGTGCCTGCCCCGTCCAACAAGGTCGCGACCCCGACGGCTGACCCGGCTTCGGGCGCGGTAGAAAAGAGCACAAAGGTCACCTTCTCCTGCACGACGGCAGACGCAACGATCCTCTACAAGACCACGGGTGATTACGTTACATATACCAAACCCGTCGAGGTAACGGAGAACACCACCTTCACCGTCAAGGCCACGAAAGCCGGCATGGACGACAGCGACGAAGTACAATTCGCCTATACCGTCAAGGCTGAAGAACCGGTTCAGAGCCTGTTCAAGGACGGCGAGCAGATCGTCATCTACAACCCGGCTAACATGAAGGCCCTGTCCACTGAATACTCCGGCTTCTACAACAAGGGCACGGATGTGGCGCTGACGAACGGCACGCTGACCGGCTACACCGAGGCCGACGTCTGGACGGTCGGCGTCAACGCGGACGGTTCTTACACGTTCTCCACCAAGGACGGCAAGAAGCTGTCCATGGCTGAGAAGTATACCAGCACCCCGCTGGACGACGTGAACACCGCATGGAAGGTTTCCGAGGCTGCAACGACCGGCTGCTATTACATCCAGAACGCCGTGCGCGGCAATTATCTGGAGTGGTACGCCGATAAGAGCAACTGGAGCAGCTACGGCAGCATCGGCAGCAATGAGGCGCTGTTTGCCCAGCAGTTCTATCTGGTCGTGGACGACGGCGGCTCCGATGAGCCTTCCGGCGATCTGCCCAAGCCCGGCGACAAGTTCGTGATCTACAACCAGAACGCACAGGCGGTTCTGGCGGCGGAGAACGATTCGAAGTCCATTGAAAAGGCGGCAGCCACCGTCGCGGACGGCAAGGCCACCCCGGCGAACGGCGCTGTCGTGTTCACCGTCGAGCAGAACGGCGAATACCTCCGCTTCAAGAGCGAAGCCTATGGCTACCTCTGCTCCAACGGCACCGGCAACAACGCGTTCTACAGCAAGGACTTCTCCGAAGAGGGCGTTACGACTGACGACGCCGACTGGCTCGTCCGCACCTGCTCCGGCGGCGTGGGCGGCTATGAGATGGAGAGCCGCGTTGCGAAGTACAGCGGCCACAGCCAGTGGCTGGAGTATTACTCCGACGCGTTCAAGACCTACAGCATGTACAGCAAGACTGGCGAGCTTGATTATACACTCTACTCCTTCTTCTTCTATCCCGTGGCGGACGGCGTGAATGTGGACGGCGGCCTCGTCGTGCAGCCCACCATCACCTTCCCCGAAACCATGCTCCCGGCCTATGTCGGCGATGATTACGAGTTTGAACTCGAGATCGACACAATCTATGAAATCGACAATCCGTGGATCGAGTACAGTGTCAAGAAGGCCGACGGAACGTACATCCCCGGCTATCTCGGCGAGCTGCAGGGCAACACGGACGTAGAGGTTCTGGACGGCTTCACCACCGGCAAGGGCCGCGTCCATATCACGGTCTTTGATTCGGATATCGCGAAAGCAGCTGAGGCCGGCAGCACGATGACCCTGACCTTTGCGTTCAAGGATATCAAGGGCAACGAGGCCAGAGCGTCCTGCACCGTCGACATCCTCGACGAGCCCGTGATCTCCAACGTAACGCCCGCGCAGGGCGCGCAGACCGGAGCCGAAAAGCGGCCGGAGATCTCCGCGGAGATCTCGAACGCTGGCGAGAACGCCAGCGTAACGATGACTGTCAACGGTGCGGAGGTCAATGCGGCCTACGCGAACGGCAAGATCACCTACACCCCGGCTGCCGCTATGGCGGACGGCAGGGTCACGGTAACTGTGACGGTCAAGCGTGCGGATAAAAAGGAAACCAGCAAGACCTGGTCCTTCACCATCGGCGAGGCGACCTTCCAGCGCTACTTCGGCCAGCTGCACTCCCACACGCAGTATTCCGACGGCGCTGGCTCGCTGGACAGCGCACTGGCGTATGTCAAGGCGCTGCCTGACAATGCGAACGTTGACTTCGTCGCATTCACCGACCATTCCAACTACTTCGACAGCAAGAATAACCCCAACGTCGAAGCGGCTCTGTATGACACGTCTCTTGTCAAGGATTCCGATCCCAGCCACAGCTGGGCGACCTACAAGAACACTGTCGCAGCCTTCAACGCGGCCAACGCGGGCAAAATGGTCGCCATCGCGGGCTTTGAAATGACGTGGTCCGGCGGCCCCGGCCATATCAACACCTTCAACACCCCCGGCATCGTCTCCCGCAACAACACGACGCTCAACAACAAGACCAAGGATGCTGGCCTGCAGGCCTACTACAAGCTTCTGTCGCAGAAAGAGGGCGCCAACTCCATCAGCCAGTTCAACCATCCGGGCACGACGTTCGGCAACTTCGTTGACTTCGGTTACTGGGATGCGGTTGTTGACACCCGTATGTACATGGTCGAAGTCGGCAACGGCGAAGGCCAGATCGGCGCGGGCGGCTATTATCCCAGCTACGAGCAGTACATCATGGCGCTCGACAAGGGCTGGCACGTCGCCCCCACCAACAACCAGGATAACCACAAGGGCCGCTGGGGCAACGCCAACGACGCCCGCGACGTCATCCTGACCGACGACTTTACCGAAGACGGCATCTATGCAGCGCTCAGAGCGCGCCGTATGTACGCCACCGAGGACAAGAACCTCGATCTGGACTACACGGTCAACGGCAACATGATGGGCTCCATCATCGACGTTCCCGAGAAGCTGAACTTCGAGATCTCCTTCAACGATCCCGACCGCACCGATTCCATCGCCAAGGTCGAACTGGTCGTCAACTCCGGCAAGGTCGCCTATACATGGGACAGTGCTGCGGATCTCGCCAAGGGCTCCGTCAGCGTGGAACTGGCGCCTGAGTACACCTATTACTTTGTCCGCGTCACCGAGGGCGACGGCGATCTGGCCGTGACCGCTCCTGTCTGGGTCGGCGAATCGCTCAAGCTTGGCATTTCCAAGGCTGAATGCGGCACGTCTACCCCTGTCACCGACGAAGAGCTGACCATCACCACCACGTTCTTCAACAGTGAGGCAAAGCCCGCTACCATCAAGTCCATCACCTATGCCATCGGCGGCGAACCCATCGGCACCGCGACGGATCCCATCGCGCTGGCTGCAAGCAGCACGCAGGATGTGGAATTCAAGTATACCCCGACCAAGGCCCGCATCATGACCGTCCGGATCACGGCTGTGATCGAGCAGGACGGCAAGGAGTACACGTTCACCAAGGACGTCACGCTCGATGTGCTTGACGCAAGCAAGCTTGTCTACATCGGCATTGACGCCTCGCACTACAACGAATACGTTGCGGGCAACTATAAGGACTCCATGGGCAACTTCGGCGAGCTGGCCGCGGAATATTCCGTGCGCACGGTCATGCTGAAGACCAGCGAGGAGCTTATCGCGGCCTGCGGCAATTCCAAGTACAAGGCCATCATCCTGACGGCCCCGTCCCGCCGTCTGGAAGCAGCCCAGAAGGATCCGAAGACCTATTCCGAGGACGAGCTGAACGCCCTCAAGACGTTCAACGACAACGGCGGTATGGTGATCCTCGCCGGTTGGTCTGACAACTACGAGAATTACCCCATCATCCAGAACAACCCGAACATCAAGCACATGGCCGCGACGCAGAACGAGGTTCTGGCCAAACTCGGCTCCAGCCTCCGTATCTCTGACGACGCAACGTATGACGATGTCCGCTCCGCAGCCGACGGCGTCGACAAGTGGAGACTCTACTTCTCGTCCTACAACATGGAGAACCCGCTTCTGGACGGCGTGGAATTCGATGCAGAGCATCCGTATGACAAACTCTACACCGAACGCTTCAGCCACTACGGCGGTGCGTCCATCTACGCAGTAGACGCAGACGGCACCCCGACCTCTACGCTGCCCGCAACGGTCAGCCCGGCAGTCTACGGCCATGCAACGACCTACTCTGTGGACGTTGACAGCGACGGCCTCGGCGGCGCAGCTACCCCGAAGTACACCTTCGCAAAAAACGATGACCGCCTGATGGTCATGGCGTCCGAGCAGCTCGAGGGCAAGGGCCTGATCGTCGTTTCCGGCGCGGCCTTCATGTCGAACTTCGAGGTCCAGTATCAGGCTTCGGACAACGGCGCGGAGAAGAACTACTCCAACTACAAGATCTGCCAGAATCTCGTCTCCATGCTCAACCAGACCGAGATCACCAAGATCGCGGATGTGCAGGCAGAGAAAGACGAAGGCGTCAAGTTTACCGTGGAGGGCATCGTGACCTCCAACGCCTCCGGCTATGACAAGGATACCGCGTTCTTCGACTGCATCTATGTGCAGGACAACACCGCCGGTATCAACGCCTTCCCGGTCGCAGGCAACTTTAAGATCGGCGATAAGGTCCGCGTCACCGGCACGACGTCCTCCTATCAGGGCGAGCGTCAGCTGGCTGTGACGAAGATCGAAAAGATCGCCGACGCAGCGGCTCCGGCTCCCGTGGAAGTCACTGCCGCGCAGATCAACGACGGCTCCGTCCTCGGCAGCCTCGTCAAGATCAAGGGCACGATCACCAGAGTGGAAGAGGCCGAAGGCAAGATCCAGACCATCATGGTCAGGGATGCAGCAGGCAAGGAAGCCCGCGTCTTCATCGACGGCTACATCACGAAGGACACGGAAGTTGAGAACGCAGTTGTCGGCAATCTGGTCGAGGCGGTCGGTCTGGCTTCCTATGACAACACCTTCGTCCTCTCGGACGGCACGCCCGTCTATCCGCGTATCCGTATCCGCGACCGCGCTGACGTCGTCTGCACCGCAGGCGAGACGCCGGTCGAGACGTGGAGCATCACCTACGTCACCGATGGCGGCACGATCAACGGTGAATACCCGACGACCTACACCAAGGGCACTGTGACCGTTCTCCCGACCAATGTGACCAAGCCCGGCTATACCTTCCTCGGCTGGTTCACCGCCTACATCGGCGGCGTGCAGGTCAGGCAGATCGAGGCGACGGAAACCGGCGAAAAGACCTTCTATGCACGTTGGCATAAGACTGTCCTGCCGCCTCCGCCCGTCACCCCCGGCACCCCGGTCACCCCGGCCAGGCCCGCTGCCCCGGTAGGGCTCCCGTTTGCCGATGTGTCCAGCAGCGACTGGTTCTATAACGATGTCCGCTATGTCTACGAGAAGGGCATCATGGACGGCACGGGCGCCGATCGCTTCTCTCCCAACGCACCGCTGACCCGTGCCATGATCGTCACCATCCTCTACCGCATGGCGGGCAGCCCGTCCGTTTCCGGCTCGTCCGACTTTACGGATGTGGCTGCCGGCAAGTGGTTCGCCAAGGCGGTCGCATGGGCGGCAGCGAACGGCATCGTCAACGGCTACGGTTCCGGCCTCTTCGGCCCGAACGACCCCGTGACCCGTGAGCAGCTTGCGGCGATCCTGTACCGCTACGCAGTCTACGGCGGCATGACGGCTGTGACGCTCGAGGAAAATCTCGGCAGCTTTGCCGACACGGCGCAGCTCTCCGCCTACGCCATTCAGGCGATGAACTGGGCGGTCGGCCAGGGTCTGATCAACGGCTCCGGCAGCAACCTTGTGCCGAAGGCGCAGGCAACCCGCGCACAGGTCGCGGCGATCATCCACCGGTATCTCGAGCGCTGAGTTCCCCAACAGTACAAAGCTGCCCCGCCGGGTCTTCCGGCGGGGCAGTCCCCCATCATTCAAAAACTGCGCATCCTGAAGGAGAATCCATGAAAAACTTACAATGCAAGCTGACGCGCAAGCGCTGGCTGGAGATCGGCGTGAGCGTTCTGCTGTTCGTGCTGATCATCGCGTGGGCGCTGGTCCTGGAATACACGGAGCCTGACCGCGAGGCGACTGCCGCGCGCAAGCGGTTTTTCGCCGTTGCGCGCGTCACGGACATTCTGGACGACAACGCGGAAACCCAGGACTGGACGGAGGGCCGCCGCATCGGCCAGCAGTATCTCGAGGTCGAGATCCTGAACGGCCCGTGGAAGGGCGAAACGCTCGAAGCGATCAACTATCTGACCATCTATACCAACGTCGACGCGAAGATCGGCACAAAGATCGTCGTCCGCCTCGATCTGGACGACGAGGGCGCGCCGTATATCATATCCATTCCGAATTATAACCGCGCGCCGGTTCTGATCGGCCTGCTTGCCGTGTTTGCGGCGCTGCTCCTGCTGATCGGCCGGAAAAAGGGCCTCACGGCCCTGCTGGGGCTTGTGTATACGCTTGCGTGCGTCTGGTTCATTCAGGTACCCATGATCCTGCGCGGCGCGCAGACGGTCGTGGTCACGGTCGTGCTCGTCGCGCTGACGACGGCGGCCTCCCTCCTGTTCCTGAACGGCTTCAGCCGCAAGACGCTCTGCGCCACGCTCGGCTGCATCGGCGGCGTGGCGGTGGCCGGCATTTTCGCCGCCCTGTGCGGGTCGATCTCGCCGCTCAACGGCTTCAACCTGCCGGAGGCGGAGGAACTGGTTTTGCGCGCGTCCGACCGGGGACTGAAGATCAGCGGTCTGTTCGTCAGCGGCATTCTCATCGCCTCGCTCGGCGCGGTCATGGACGTGGCCATGTCCATTTCCTCCGCCTGCTGGGAGCTGCGCGAGCTGAACCCCGACCTTCCGCGCAAGGCCCTGTTCCGCTCCGGCATGAACATCGGACAGGACGCCATGGGCACCATGGCGAATACGCTCATCCTTGCCTTCGCCGGTTCGAGCCTCAATACGCTCCTGCTGTTCCAGATCTTTGATTATCCCATGATCCAGATCTTCAACGCCGATTCCATCGCCATCGAGATCATCCGCGGCGTGGCCGGCACCATCGGCATCATCCTGACCGTCCCCCTCGTCGCCCTCCTGAGCGCCGAGATCATGGGGCCGAAGAAAAAAGCGTAAGCTGCAAAACAGAAGCGGCATTCCCGGGCCGGGAATGCCGCTTTCTGCGTCAAAACGTCGGATCGTTATCGGTGTGCGTCCGCCTGCACGCAATATGCCTCCTGCATCTTTTGCAGGACGGCTTCCTTTTTCGGGATGGACGGGATGGCGCCGGAAGCTTCGGTGGAGAGGCTTGCTGCGGCTGCCGCGTAGCGGGCCATATAGGCAAGATCGTCCCGCGTCAGCGCCTCCGGCGCTTTCCCAAGCTCCAAAAAGCGCGATACGGCGCTGCCGCCAAAGATATCGCCTGCTCCGGTCGTGTCAATGGGATGCACCTTCGGGCAGCCGCAGGAGAAGTCTGCCTGCTTATTTTTCAGCAGACACCCCTTCGGCCCCAGCGTGACCATGACGAGCCTCGCCCCCAGCGCCAGCACGCGCTCGGCGCCCTCTTCCGGGCCGCAGCCCCAGAGGAACTGCGTCTCCTCATCGCTGATCTTGACGATATCCGCCTGCGAAAGGCCCCAGAGGATCTGTTCCCTTGCCTCCTGCTCTGTTTTCCACAGCGGGGCGCGGTAATTGGGGTCGTAGGTGACGAGCCTGCCGTGCGCGCGGGCATAGGCCGCGGCCTTCTGCGTGGCCGTGCGGGCAGGCTCGTCCGTGCAGCTGAGCGAACCGAAGTGGAACACGCGGG
>ERZ772820.2970-NODE-2970-length-11327-cov-4.348031_pt1 | contig 11327 bp, 10 predicted proteins | sample MGYA00511377_ERZ772820 | MGnify/ENA primary metagenome ERZ772820 (study PRJEB29015, sample SAMEA2737684) | human gut metagenome | biome: human gut; feature: human-associated habitat; material: faeces | place: China | collected 2012 ...
ACATATTATATAAAGCTTACTTTAAGAAATGCCAGACGCAATAGTGCCTTGTGTGATGTATACAGTAAAAAATCTTATTTTGACTGACTGACTATAAATCTTCAAAGTAGTACAATATTTTTAAATATAACTGAGTTTGATTTTCATAATTTTTATATTTTAGTATTACGAAAAAAAATCAGGCTCTAGTATGAAGAAAGGTAAGATTTCTCTTGATTGATATTCACTCTCATATTATTTTCGGAATAGATGACGGCAGCAAGGACGAGGTAATGAGCCTGAAAATGCTGCAAAAGGCTGTTGCGTCAGGAACGACTTCCATTTTTGCAACGTCGCATTTGCTACAGGGTGCACACAATCCTGCATGGCAGGATTTTTTAGTTGGTGCAGAAAGGCTGCGCCAGCTGGCGAGTGAGCACAATTTACCGCTGGCGATTTATTCCGGCTGTGAAGTGTTTATGGATTTGGATTTGCTGGACATCATTGCTGAGAATGGCAGCTTTTGCCTGAACGGTGATGCTTGGGATGCAGCGAGGGTCAGTTATATCCTGGTGGAGTTACCTATGTATTTCATACCGAATTATGCTGATGACTTTTGGTATGAGCTGCGGTTGAAGGGGGTTGTGCCGATTTTAGCACATCCGGAGCGTTATACTGAATTAATGGCGAAGCCGGACCTGCTGTTGCGTTGGCGACGTGAGGGCTTGCTGCTGCAATGCAATATTAGCAGCTTTGCAGGGAGCTTTGGCGCGCAGGCCGAGCAGGCAGCGAAGCTGCTTTTGGCGAACGGTATGGTTGATTTTGTGGGCAGTGATGCGCACAGGGACAGTGGGCGCGATACGGATATGCGCGCCGGTGCTGCTGTAATTAGGGAGCTGGCCGGTGAGGCTGTGCTGCAGCAGCTGACGCAGATTAATCCGCAGAGGATTATTGATGGCATTCCTTTGAAGGTTAAGGCACCGCAGCAGTTAATTGCAAGGGAAAAGAAATCTAAGTGGTGGAACAGGTTATTTAAATAATAAATACACCATTTTTTTGTTTAAAAAATTGATAAAGGAGTATAAAATGAAAAAGTCATTAATAGTATTGGCATTGGCGCTGGCTTTAGGGACAGGCAGCTCTGCACAGGCGCAGGTGCAGGATTATGTGATGTGCCCGGGCGATGTGCTGCAGGTTGTGGTATATGGTCATGAGGATTTGAGTACAATGGCGGGTAATACGCAGAATTCGCCGTATGTGGTGCGCCCCGACGGCAAGGTGTCCTTCCCGCTGATTGGCGATGTGGATGTTACGGGCAAGACAGTGACGCAGTTCCGTGAGGAGCTGGTGAGCCGCTTCGGTTATTACCTTCTGAAGCCGCAGATCAGTGTGAATGTGGTGAAGCTGGGTACTACGCGTGTGTATGTGCTGGGCGAGATTAAGCGCCCCGGTCTTTATGAGCTGGAGAAGAGCCATAAGGTGATTGACGCGCTGGCGAAGGCTGAAGGCTTTACGGAGAAGTCAGGGAAGAAGAATGTGTTCCTGGTGCGTGCCGGCTCGACTGAGGTGGAGAAGCTGAATATAAACAATTTCCTGACGAAGGGAGACCAGAAGGGGAACGTAGTGCTGAACGAGGGCGATTGCTTGTATCTGACGAGCAACCATAAGATTCTCTTCAGCAAGGATATTATGCCGTTCTTGACTGGTGCTTACTATATTAAAGAAATTAAGAACAATGATGACTAAGTTTAAGGAGAAATAAGCGTGAGCAACAACTTCAACGAAGAAGAAATTACTATAGACCTGCGCGAGATTGGCGCGATCCTGAAGCGCAACGCGGCGAATATTGCACGCGTGACAGGCGTGTGCATTGTGGCGGCAGGCGTGTACTTGGCAGTGGCCACCCCGGTGTACGAATCTCAGGCGCTGCTGCGCGTGAAGCAGCCGAAGGGCATTGGCAGCAGCTTGCTGGAATCTATGCCGATGGGTAATGCTATGGCGGATACCCAGCTGATGAATACGTATGCGGAGATTTTGAAGAGCCGCAGCGTTATTATTCCTGTAATCGAGAAAACCGAAGAGCCGAATGATGAAGGCAAGTTCATGGATTATGAAGACTATGTCAAAGCGAAGGTCACTACTGCGCCGTTCAAGGATACGGAGATTATGCAGCTGACTGTTCGCTCGAAGACTGCTGAGGGTGCACAGAAGGCTAATAATTTAATCGTGGAAGGCTTCCTGAACCGTCTGACCGAGCTGTCTCGCAACCAGCAGAAGGCAACGCGTGGCTTTATTGAAGAGCGTGCTGTAGCAGCGAAGAAGGAGCTGAAGGACGCAGAGGATAAGCTGACGGAGTATAAGAAGGCGAACGATATTATCGCTCCTGACGATGCAGTCAAGCTGGCAACTGAGAAAATGGGTATGGTCGATAAGCTGAATGCGGAGAACAAGGTTGCTTTGGCGACGGCGAACGCACGCCTGGCATCCACCAATGCGCAGCTCAATGGCGAAGCAGCTTCTATTGCAGATAATAAGAGCATTCAATTGTATAACCAACAGCTTGCGAAGCTGGAGGGCGAGCGTATCAGCTATCTCGACAAGTACACTGCGCAGCATCCCAAGGTTAAGCAAGTGGAGCAAGAGATTGCTAAATTAAAGCAAAAAATTAACAGCGAAATCAGCAAGGTTGCTTCCCTGCAAGCGCCGAGCGATAACCCTGTGCATCAGCAGCTGTTGGCAGCGAAGTTCCAAAGCGAAGCTGAGGCAAGCGTAGCGCAGAGCAATCTGGCTAAATTAGCGCAAATTGATAACGACAACAAGGAAGACATCCGTAACCTTTCCGATAAGGAGCAGGAGTTTGTGAATTTGATGCGTGATGTTACTGTTGCGAACGAGATTTACGTTATGCTGGCAAAACGCGTGGAGGAAGCGAAGGTTGCCGAGGCCAGCGTAGCTACCGAGGTGCAGGTTGTCGACAGCGGCACACTGCCCGAGAAGCCTGCGAAGCCGAAGAAGGCGCTGACCTTATTGCTTGCAGCACTGCTCGGTGCATTGGCAAGCAGTGGTTTCGTGGTTGTACGCGAGCTGCTGAACAGAACGATTAAGAACAGCGACGACGTAGCGAATTATCTGGAGCTGCCTGTGCTGGGCAGCGTGCCGGATATGCATGAGCTACATAAAGAAATGGAAAAAAATGACAAGGGCCCCGGCCTGTTGGCAAAAATCTGGAGGAAAGTATGGAAGGCTTAAACTTAGTAACACAAAATGATCCCAAGAACCCTGCAGCAGAAGCGTACAGGGTAATCCGTACCGGCATTCAGTTTGCGCAGGCAGGCAAGGAGCTGCAGACGATTGCTTTGACAAGCTGTACGCCGAACGAGGGCAAGAGTACGACTATTGCTAATTTGGCAGTTGTGCTGACGCAGGCTGGCAAAAGCGTACTGCTTATCGACTGCGACATGCGCAATCCTACTGTACACAAGAATTTCAATCTGTCTAATAAGGTTGGCCTTTCGAGCTGCATCAGCATGGGCACTGCGCTTTCTGACGCTGTACAGAAGACTAGCATCGAAGGATTGTACGCGTTGACAGGAGGTGTGATTCCGCCGAATCCGAGCGAGCTGCTGGGCAGCAAACAAATGAAGAACGTTCTGCAGCGCGCGAAGGAACAGTACGATTACGTGCTCATTGACACGCCGCCGGTTATGCCGGTTACAGACGCTTTGATAGTGAGCCGCTTCGTAGATGGCATGATTCTTGTTATTGCCAGCGCTGAGGTAAAGGTGGAGATGGCGCGAGATGTGAAGAACCAGCTGGTTAACGCTGGTGCGAACATCCTCGGCGTAGTGCTGAACAAGGTGCGCAGCGAGCATCACGGTTATGGCTATGGGTATTACTATTATTACGGTAACGATGGCGAGAAGCATAAGAAGAGCAAGTAAAACAGAGCTTTGAGGTTGGCAGAAGGCTGCTGTTTTGAGGAAGTAAGGTTGGCAGAGCTGCGAGGTTGGTAAGAGGCTTTGCTTTTGAGGAAGTATAGGAAAGATTAGGGAAAAGGTGCTTTGATGAGTGTAGATTTGATGGAAAAGAAACTGAAAATACGCTGGCAGCTGATGTTTTACGATATCGTGATTTATCTTTGCGTCGTGGCGTTCATGATCAGCCTGTATGGTACAAGAATGAAATCTACATCCGAGCTGCTGATAACGATTGCGGCGACGCTCTTTTGCCTGCTGCTTTGCCGAGTGGTGGGCAAGGTCTATAGCATGATCATTCGCTACGGCGGCGTACATGTTTACATGCGCCTGTTTGTAACGGATATCACAGCGCTGCTGTTCTACTTCCCCCTGAAGTACCTGTGCGGTCTGCACAATCTGGAAAGCCAGAACTGGCTGCTGATCATTATGCTGAACCTGCTGGGCGCGGTCGGTATGCGCCTGATGTACCGTTATTGCTATCGCTTCGGTGTGCGCAAGAACAAGAGGGGCGAGGTGCTGCGCTGGTTGCTTGTGCTGTTCGCAGGCGAGACGGTTATCAAGGAGCGCCGCAATGAAAATAAGCGTATCCGTGTGGCGGTGTTGGGTGCCGGACGCTTAGGCGCGGTGCTGGCAGATGAGCTGCTCAGCAACGACAGTGCGGCCTATGTTCCGGTCTGCTTCATCGATCAGGACGAGAACAAGGAAGGTCGCGAGGTCATGGGCCTGCCTGTATTGACAGAGGGCGAGGAAGCACTTGACGAGCTCAAGGAGATGGGTGTGCAGGAAATCATTTTTGCGATTACCAACATCGTGAATACGAAGAAGGAAGCGTTGTTTACTTTTTACCGCAATGCTGGTTATAAGGTTAAGATTTACGATTTCTCGGTAGCAGACATTGCCAAAAGCGGCAAGCGTATGCTGCGTGAGTTTGATATTGATGAATTGCTGTTCCGCCAGCCTATTGCGGTAAACAATGAGTTTGTTGCTGATTATTATAAGGGCAAGGTTATTCTTGTTACCGGCGGCGGTGGCAGCATAGGCAGTGAGCTGTGCCGTCAGCTGGCGAAGATGCAGCCTAAGCAGATTGTGGCGCTGGATATTTATGAGAACGGCGTTTATGACCTGCAGCAGGAGCTTCGCCTGCGTTATGGCGATGAACTGGATTTTAAGGCAGAAATTGCCAATATCTGCTGCGAGCGTTCCATGCGCAGGATTATGGAGGAATACCATCCGCAGATTGTAGTGCACGCTGCAGCGCATAAGCATGTGCCGCTGATGGAAAAAAACTGCATTGAAGCGGTGGAAAATAACGTCTTTGGTACGCTGAATGTAATAAAGCTGTGCGAGGAATATGGTGCGCAGCGCTTTATGATGGTTTCTACAGATAAGGCGGTCAACCCCACGAACATTATGGGCGCGACAAAGCGTATGTGTGAGATTATCGCAAGGGCGCACAGTGCATCCGGCAGCAGTGTTGTGTTCAGTGATACGCGCTTTGGCAATGTGCTGGGCAGCGCAGGCAGTGTTATACCGCTGTTTAAACGCCAGATAGCCAATGGCGGACCGATTACGCTGACAGACAAGCGCATTATCCGCTATTTTATGACGATTCCGGAGGCCAGCCAACTGGTGCTGCACAGTGGCGCTATCGCCAAGAACGGCGAGCTGTTTGTGCTGGATATGGGCCAGCCGATTAAGATTTATGACATGGCGGTGAATATGATTAAGCTTAGCGGGCTGGAGCCTTTCCGCGATATTGATATTATCGAGACAGGCCTGCGCCCCGGTGAAAAGCTTTATGAGGAGCTGCTGGTAAAGAGTGAAACGCTGCGCAAGACGGATAATGATTTAATCTTTATCGAGAAGGACGAGCCGATCAGCATGGAGGATTTGCAGGAGCGCTTAGAAATTCTGCGTGAGGCTATCCGTTCTAATAATGATGAGACGGTGCGTGCTGCGATGCGCAGGGTTGTGCCGACGTACAAAACGCCGGAAGAGGTTAACTGCAAGGCTGCGGAGGCAGTGGAGATGCAGAATGCGAAGGTTGTAGTTAAATAAAATTTAGATATATTTTTGAAAGAAGGCAATGTAAAAATGAAGGCTATGAATATTTCTTTTTCTCCCCCTGATATGAGCGACATGGAAATCCAAGAGGTAGCGGATACTATTAAAAGCGGTTGGATTACTACCGGTCCGAAAACAAAAGAGCTGGAACGACAGATTGCAAAATATGTTGGCGTTAATCGCTGCGTTTGCCTGAACAGCCAGACAGCCTGCGGTGAAATGGCACTGCGCGTGCTGGGAATCGGTGCAGGTGATGAGGTTATTGTTCCTGCTTATACCTATTCTGCATCTGCCTCTATTGTCGACCATGTGGGCGCAAAGATTGTGTTTGTAGATGTGCAGGAAGGCTGCCTGGAAATGGATTATGACAAGATGGAAGCAGCTATTACGGAAAAGACTAAGGCGATTATTCCTGTAGACCTTGGCGGTGTTCCCTGCGATTATGACAAGATTTTTGCAATTGTGGAAAAGAAAAAGGCTTTATTCCAGCCTAATAATGAAATTCAAAAGGCCATTGGCAGGGTTGCTGTTTGTGCAGATACTGCGCATGCCTTTGGTGCAAGCTGGCATGGCAAGATGTGCGGTTCTATTGCCGATTTCAGCTCCTTTAGTTTCCATGCAGTAAAGAACTTTACTACTGCTGAAGGCGGTGCATTGACTTGGAGAACTATTCCAGGTGTTGATGACGAGGATATTTACCATAAGCTGCAATTACTTTCCCTGCACGGCCAATCAAAGGATGCCTTGGCAAAGACTAAGCTGGGCGCATGGGAATATGATATTGTAGGCCCTTGGTTCAAATGTAACATGACGGATATTATGGCTGGTATTGGTTTGGCGCAGATGAAACGCTATCCTGGTATGCTGGCAAGACGTAAAGAGATTATCAGCAGATATGATGCAGCGTTCAAGCCGCTGGGTATTGATGTGCTTGATCATTATAATGACAACCATCAATCTTCCGGCCATCTGTACATTACCCGTATTCCGGGCGCAGGCTTGAAGGAACGTCAGGAGATTATTGTGAAGATGGCAGAAGCAGGCATTGCTACTAATGTGCATTACAAACCGCTACCGATGATGACTGCTTATAAGAATCTGGGCTTCGATATTAAGGATTATCCGAATGCTTACAAGCGTTTTGTTAACGAGATTACTTTGCCGCTGCATACCTGCTTAACGGATGAAGAGGTTGAGTATATTATTGAAAACTACTGCAAGATTGTGAAGGAGTATATTTGATGCTCTGCAAATGGGAAGAGTTACCGCAGAATATGCAAAATGACGCTGTGCGACCATATTATGATAGCTTGCAGGAGAAAAAGTTCAGCCTGCTTTTGAAGGCAATTTTTGACAGGGTAGTGTCTTTACTGATGCTTATTGGCTTGTCACCGATTTTCCTGATTTTGGCTGTTATGATTAAAATGGATAGTCCGGGCGAAGGGTTTTTCAGACAGGAACGCGTTACGCAATACGGTAAAAAGTTCTGTATCCATAAGTTTCGCACGATGGTGAAAAATGCCGAGGCATTGGGCACGCAGGTGACAACTAAAAGTGATATGCGTGTTACTAAGGTTGGCAAAAAGCTGCGCGGCTGCCGTTTAGACGAGCTGCCGCAGCTGATTGATATTCTGCAGGGTAATATGAGCTTTGTTGGTACTCGTCCTGAAGTTACTAAATATGTCGAACAGTATACGCCGGAAATGCTGGCAACACTTTTGTTGCCGGCAGGTGTTACCAGTGAGGCAAGTATTGAGTATAAGGATGAGGAAAGACTGCTGGCAGATGCACAAAATGCGGACAAGACTTATGTTGAGGTTGTGCTACCGCAAAAGATGCAGTGGAATCTGCAAAGCATTAAAGAGTTTAGTTTTGTGAAGGAATTGCTGATTATGATTGAGACTGTTTTGGCAGTTGTGAGGTAGAAGAGTTTATGGTAGACGGGTTAGTTTCAATTATTATGCCGTCCTGGAATACAGGCAGATTTATAGCAGAATCTATTCAGTCGGTATTGAATCAGACATATCAAAATTGGGAGTTACTCATTGTCGATGATTGCTCTACGGATAATACGGATGAGATTGTTGCAGGCTTTAATGACAAGCGCATAAGGTATTTTAAGAATGAGAAAAATAGCGGTGCAGCGATTACCAGAAATAGGGCAATACGTGAAGCTAGGGGTGAATGGATTGCTTTTCTTGATTCTGATGATCTTTGGAGCCCGGAAAAGCTTGCTAAGCAGCTAAACTTTATGAATGAGCATGGTTATGTTTTTTCTTATCATGATTTTGTGAAGATTGATGAGGAGTCTAAGCCGTTGAATGTATATGTAACTGGTCCGGATGTAGTTACTAAAAGCAAGATGTATAACTATGGATATCCTGGCTGCCTGACGTTTATGTATAGTGCAAAAGCTTGTGGACTCATTCAAATTAAGGATATCAAGAAGAATAATGACTATGCTATTTTACTAAAGCTGTGTAAAATAGCGGATTGTTATTTATTGAAAGAAAACTTAGCACAGTATCGCATTCGTAAGAAGTCTATTTCTCATGACAAGATTACTAAGAAGCTTAAAAGCCATTATGATTTATTCCATTTTTGTGATGAGCAATTTGCGCCAGTAGCGTTTTGGTATGCTTGCTGGAATATGTGGTATGGGTTGATGAAGAAGAAAAATTACGAGAAGAAACTTTAAAAGGCAAAAAATGAGGTAGAGGTATAGTGATAAAAATAGGTGTATGTGGACATTTTGGTGGTAATAGGAATTTTCTTGATGGACAGACTGTTAAGACAAAGATTATTACAAGGGAATTACAAAAAAAATATGGTGATGCTGAGGTTAAAAAAGTTGATACCTTTGGAGGTAAAAGAAGATTAGTTCCTATTATTTTAAACTTAATTAGTCTAGTACTGAGTTGTAAAAATATCATTATCTTGCCTGCACATAATAGCCTACGTATTTTTGCTCCATTATTAGCATTTGTGAACAGTTTTTATCACAGGAAACTGCATTATGTGGTAATTGGTGGCTGGCTGCCAGAGTTTGTTGCAAAACGTAAATTTCTACGTAAAGCATTGATGAAGTTTGATTGTATTTATGTTGAAACAAATACGATGAAAAATAAGCTTGAAGCAATGGGGTTCACCAATATTGTATTATTACCAAATTGTAAAGAATTGGATGTTATACAAGCAGAAGAACTTGTTTATGTTCAAAAAGAACCTTTTAAATTGTGCACATTTTCGAGAGTAATGAAGGAAAAGGGCATAGAGGATGCTGTTAATGCGGTTAAGGCAGTAAATGATGCGATTGGAAGAGATGTCTATACTTTAGACATTTACGGGCAGATAGATAAAGAACAGGCTGACTGGTTTGTAAAATTGCAAACGAAATTTCCTGATTATGTAAAATACAAGGGATTGGTTCCTTTTGATAAGACAACAGAGGTGTTAAAAGATTACTTTCTGCTTTTATTCCCTACAAAATTTTATACAGAAGGTATACCTGGAACAATAATAGATGCATATGCTGCAGGTGTACCAGTAGCATGTAGCAAGTGGCAAAGCTTTGCTGATTTAGTTGATGATACTGTAGGGTATGGATATGAATTTAGTTCTGAAGAAGCTTTAGAAAATTTATTAAAAAAAATTTACTTGGAAGATATTGATAAGATATCAGTAATGAAGAAAGCTTGTATCTTAAAAAGCAGACAATATATGCCTGAAAAGATAGTTAAAATATTAATTAATAAATTGCAGTGAGGATAAAACATGACGCTGACAAAAAAAGTTTTAATTATATTATATAGCGTATTTGCAAAGAATTTACCTCAAAGCTCACATGTAAGACTGTGTGGCAGAATAAGGAGATATTTTGCAAAGTATATAATAGAAGAGTGTGGTAAAAATGTAAATGTTGAAAAAGGTGCGACGATAAGACCAGGACTTAAAATAGGAGATAACTCTGGTATAGGAATTGATGCTGAAATATATGGTGATGTTACCATAGGTGAAAGCGTTATGATGGGACCAGAAGTAGTGATATACACTCAGAATCATAAGCACGAGTTGTCAGATATACCGTTTGGTCGACAAGGCTTTGAAAGTGTTAAACCGGTTAAGATAGGCAACAATGTTTGGATTGGTAGAAGAGTAATGTTCATGGCTGGTAGTGGCTGTGGTAATAATGTAATCGTAGCAGCTGGTTCTGTGGTTACAAAGGTTTTTCCTAGCAATGTTGTAATTGGTGGATCACCAGCAAAAATAATAAAGTATTTAGGGTGAAATAAATGGTCAAAAGATTATTATGCTTAGTCTCTTGCATGAATACGGGTGGTGCTGAAACTTTTCTTATGAAATTATATAGGAAAATTGACCGCACCAAATATCAGATGGATTTTGGAGTTTTTACAGAAGAAGAAGGTTTCTATGATAAGGAAATTAAGTCTTTAGGTGGAAAAATTCATCATCTTGTACCTAAGACGAAGAATTTTTCTCTTTATAAAAAAGGCCTTTATGATTTAGTAAAAAGGGAAGAATATAAGTATGTTTTGCGTATAACATCAAATGCAGCGGGCTTTTATGATTTAAAAATTGCTAAAGAAGCTGGCGCAAAGGTTTGCATAGCAAGATCTAGCAATTCTAGTGATGGAGAAAGCTTTAAGGTTAAATTAATTAATAGTATTTCACGTTTTTTGTATGTAAAATATGTTGATGTTAAAGTAGCACCATCTGATTTGGCTGCTGAATACACCTTCGGAAAAAGTGCTACAACTAATGGTGAGGTATATTACCTTAATAATGGTTTAGATTTAGGTGTTTATCGCTTTTCTGAAGAGAAAAGAAAAAAAATACAGGAGGAATTTGGCTTACAAGATAAATTTGTTATAGGTCACGTTGGTCGTTTTTCTAAACAAAAGAATCATGAATTTTTGTTAGAGATTTTTCATGCATTAAAGCAAAAAAGACAAAATGCGGTTTTATTGTTAGTCGGTAATGGTGAACTGAAGCAAAATATTGAAAATAAAGCTAAAGTTTTGGGAATAAATGACAGTATCATATTTGCTGGGATTAGAAGCGATGTCCCGGACTTGTTATCAGCAATGGATGTTTTCGTATTTCCGTCTTTTTATGAGGGGATGCCTAATACGGTAATTGAAGCTCAGGCTACTGGCTTACCATGTGTGATTGCGGATACGATTACTAAAGAGGCTAAAATAACAGATTTAGTTATATTTTCAAATTTAAAGTATGGAAGCGAAAGATGGGCAGATATAATTAATAATAATATAAATAAAATAAATC
>ERZ772820.2971-NODE-2971-length-11314-cov-8.543920_pt1 | contig 11314 bp, 8 predicted proteins | sample MGYA00511377_ERZ772820 | MGnify/ENA primary metagenome ERZ772820 (study PRJEB29015, sample SAMEA2737684) | human gut metagenome | biome: human gut; feature: human-associated habitat; material: faeces | place: China | collected 2012 ...
TGATTGCATCCATGGCAAGCCTGATAAGTTTCAAATATATTGCAAAAGAAAACAGGAATCTGAGAGGGAAGTATTTGGGAATATTCACAGCCTCCAATATTATATTCATGATATTCATGTTAATATTGTATTTTTCCCTTAGATAAAGGTTTTCCCGGAATTACAAAAGCTATAGCGATTCTTTCTTCGCAAAAAATTCTCCGCGGCACTCTCCCATCCGGGAAGAAAAACCGCGGAGAAATAAATATATTTTCGGTGCCAATACAAAGTATAATGGCGATAACTGCCATTTTTTTATAAAAACATTTGTCTTTCTATTCTCTTATCTTCTGTTCAGCGTCAACCTCTAAAACGCTTCGCACTTCTTCAATCGCAAAGCACTGACAGAATATGGCGGTGCCTCGTATACGAACTCTGAGGAAGCGCCATGCATATTCACGGTAATATTCTTCACCTTCTCCGGCTCTTCAAAGCTGTTTTCATCCCCCTTTTCACCGCTAAGAAGTGTTACGGTATAGTCGCCCTGTACCTGACAGTCTAATGTAATGGAAACCGGATCCACATCTCCTGCAAAATTAACCGCCTTAATAATGATTTCGTCCTTGGTGTCAGTTACTACCGAAACAAAAGCAGGTCCGTAGGGAATCGAAATTTCCTTCTGAAGCTCACCATCAACATACAGGCGAATCTGTTTTCCGTCCGTTTCATATCCAAAGCGGTGATATTCTCCCGGTTTTACTGAAATAGCAAAGTCCTCAGTCAGCTTGTTGTCATGCATATAGCCAAACTCTTCCAGTGAACATTGTCCTCCATTAAACTTCCAAAGGAACGGACGCACCAGAGCTGCATCCCATTCTTTTTCCACTCCGGCCGTAATCACGAGCTGCTCCTCATAATAGGAACGAACCACCCTGGCACTGAATATACCCAACTCGAAGTAAGCATTTTCCTCAACAAAAATATCGGTCTCAAATCTTCCATAAGTCTGGTCTTCTTCTCCAAATACCACAAAGCTCTTGGTCTCATCAGCCCATTCCAGAATACTGTGAAATTCCTTTTTCTGCTCCTCATCCGGAAGCTGAAGCAGGCAGCCATCCTCTGTATCCTGCACATGTCCCATTAATTCATGAGTAATCTTTGCTTCTTCTCCATTCCAAATGGGATTTCTGAAGCGAAGTTCCTTATTGGATTTTAAAGATGCCATTCCGGTTCTCGGACGATAAACACGTCCTCCCTCATCTTCGGATCGCACCACATATTCTCCGCGATTTTGACCGAACATTTTCCAGACATAATAAGTAGGAATTCCAAGGCTCTGATGATTATTGAAACGAATCAGATTAGGATACCACGCTCTGTAATTTACATTTTCAAATAATGGAGCATAAGAGGCCAATGTTACGATATCCTGATTTTTCTCAATACCCATAAGGAAAGCCGCTTCTCCCAAAGCCGCATACAACTGTCCCATATAGTTGCCTTCGTTTACAGCCACCTCTCCTACAAAGATTTTTGGTCCCTTACGATCGTAGTCATCATAATAATTTACACGTTCTGCAAAGAACTCTGTTGTATTGTAAAAATGTTCATCCACGCACTCGGCAGGACAACCATTTTTCTCTACATGCTCATTGGCTATGGTTTTAATCTGGGGATACAGTTCCTTTACCTTCTTATAAATCATGTTGTAACGCTTTTCATAATCCGGACCCCAGTTTTCATTACCAATTTCCAGATAGGTCATTTTAAAGGGTTCCGGATGCCCCATAGAAGCACGAAGCCTTCCCCATTTGCTTTCCTTAGAGCCGATAGCATATTCAATGGCATCCAGTGTATCCTGTACCATTTCATCAAGAGCCTCTCCTTCCAGAAGGACACTCTTTCTTCCCTGACAGGTCATTCCGCAGTTACATACATACAGGGGCTCCATCCCCAGATCCTCGCAAAGCTGCAGATATTCATGAAAGCCAAGTCCTAATGTACTTCTGTAATGCCATACAAACAGCTTACTGGGTCTTTCCCATGCCGGACCTACCGTATCCCGAAATCTCATCGCTGTGGACGGTGTCGTTCCTTCCACAATACAGCCTCCGGGAAAACGCATAAACTTTGGACTCATTCCCTTAAGCTTTTCTACAAGATCTGTTCTGAGTCCATGCCCCATGTAGGTATTGTCAGGCATTAGTGAAATAAATCCCAGCAGAACCTCTCCGCCTTCTTTGCAGGAAATAGTAAGCTGTGCCTCGTGACAATCCTCAGCTGCTGTCAGCTTCATGTCATATCTTGTATACTCCTGACCGGAAACCACCAGACTGTTTCCAGTCAGTACTTTTCCCTGGTATTCGATCGCTACGTCCAGTCCTATTTCTTCCTTTGCTTTTGCAAATAAATACAAAGAGTAACTTTCTCCAGCCTTTACGGATATACCGCAGTAACCGGTATTAGTCAGAGATCCGCCCTTTTCAAACTGCATACGCAGAGCTGCGTCCCGATGTTCATTCAGGGTATCCGTCAGTTCCAGTTCCATCTTTGCATTGTGTGTATACCATGCCGGTATTTCTGTCTCCGGAATATTGTTGCCCTTTACCCAGCGGCATAAGCCTTCTCCGTTGCAAAACTCATCCAGCCATCCGGATACGGTTTTTACATGGATGCCATCCTCCTGCTGTATATAACCCTCCGGTAAAACGGAATCTTCGAAGCTTCTGTTTCGAAGCATTTCCGGATAAAGTCCTCCGTCTCCGGCACGGTTAATGTCTTCAAAAAAGATTCCGTATAAATCCCTGGCTGTCTCAAATCGTCTTTCCTTTGTTTTAATCTTTAACTTGCTCATTGTAGTCTCCTTTTTTACATTCCTAGAGTTTTGATCACTGCCTGTATATGCAATAACATAGATTATGATAACTCAAATGATCTTAATGCAGCATTTCCGTTACCGCGATAGGTCAGGTAAAGCGCCTGTATTCCATCCGGAATCGTAACCGGTGCGGTATACTTTTCCCAGACATTGGTATATTGAACCTCTAATGTCGCCAGTACCTCTCCATCCCATGCTGTCTTTACTTCAAAAGTGCCATCTGCATAGCCCCGGATCCAAATACTGATTTCACGAATATCATGGCAGTCAAAATATTTGAAGCCGATGGTAGTTGAATCTGTAATATTGGCAATATATCCAACTTCTTCGTCTCCATCCCTGCCGTCCTGCATTACTCGTGGAAATTTCCCTTCACCCACATAAACTGATGGGGTATCGGTAAACAGATTACATGCAAGATAAGCTGGGTATTCGCCTTTACCCTCAAGCGGACCTCCATTTAAACCGCAGGAGGTAATTTTTACCTGTGGAATACTGCCGTCCGGCATAATCTGCAGCTTTTCAGCACATCCCTGTCTGCTGTACCAGGTATTATTGGTATGCCTGTGATAAAAAATGTACCAGTCCTCTCCGATCTGCACAATACTTCCGTGATTATTGGCACCGTAAGCTGTTGGCATATCTGCCGGCTTGTAGGTATCGATGTGCAGATCACAATTGCTGACAATAACTCCGCCATAGACAAAGTCCCTAGTAGGATTCTTGCTGGTGGCATAACATAATTCGTGCATTAATATGGATGAATAGACAAAATAATAGGTGTCACCTACTTTACGGATGGAAGGTGCCTCAAAAAACTCATGTCCCTCAAATCCGGTACCGGCACCATATTCACAGCCGGGGGCCACAAACACCGGAGCTTCCCTGATCGTCAGCATATCTGCTCCCAACACCGTAGCCATAGCTCCGGTACGGGATTTATCACCTTTTCCGCAAAATCCGGTATAAAGATATGTCACATCTCCTTCCGTCAGAACCCCCGGGTCAAACTGGGGCTCATCACCTTCCTTTTCGCCCAGACGTGTGCCATCTTCATAATGAACATAGCCATAAAATTCATACTTTCCTGCCGGAGTATCACATACAGCAACTGAAACTACCGAAACCTTGTCCAACACGTAATAAAGATAGTACCTTCCGTCCGGTCCCACCGTAACATCCGGGGCATACAGACACATTTTGCCTTCCGGGTTCAGCGGATCGGCTGTCTTCGGATAAATCACACCCTCATATCTCCAGTTGCCCAGGTCATCGACCGGAGCTGACCAGCACACATAGTCTCCCATGCAGAAAACATATCCGTTAAAGTAATCATGGGATCCGTAAACATATACGCGATCGCCAAAAACATAAGGTTCTCCGTCCGGAATATACTCCCAGGACGGTAAATATGGGTTAAACGCTTGTTTTTTCACTTTGATATCCTCCTTTGCAAGCCTAATCCATGTACATTGTTTCATAAAGCAAATTACTGGGTGCTAGTTTAAGCCTTCAAGCTGACCACACGATCATAGTCATATCCTCGATCCGGATTCACCTTTCCGGCATTCAGTTCGAAATAAACCACACCGTTTTCGTTTACAGGAAGCTCTACGCAGATATTTCCGTCCTCCTGCTTTTTACGCTCTGTTTTTACAAAAGGTCTGGATGATTCCCGAATCAGCTTCGTCTGTTCCTCACTCAGATTGGCAGGTTCTCCCATATCATGCCATACCTTCAAGGGATTACATGTTTCCTCATCTACCGTCTTAGTCAGGAAGCAGTACTCCTCCTGTTCAGCCGGAAATGTAAACTCCAACAGCATTTTTTCTTTACCCTGTTCTGTACTTTTACGGGCAATATTCCAGGCTACACCTAGATAATCACCGTTTGCACGTTTCAAAACGACAATATTGTCATCCTTATATACACAATTGGCTTCACTTTCCTCAAGCTTTTTGTAAAAAGCAAATGTCCAGAAGGTCGGCTTGGTAATACAGCCATTGGCAACCAGTCCAAAGCCGCCGTGGAATGGTGTAAAAGGAACTCCCAGCTCTTCAAACACATCACCAAATGTCCAGTAGGAATAGGATTCATTCACATCTCCCAATCTGGAAAGCTGCTGTGCTATTAAGGCCGCATTCAGGTTTGTATCATGAATGACGCCCTGAGGAGTATAGGAGCTGTTGAACTCCGTAATATGAATCTGCAGACCCTTATATTCCGGGAAACTGTCAATAATATCTCTGGTTGTTTTTAAATTGGCAAAGCCGTCCTCTGCCTTCATCAGTTCAGAATATGCATAATGTCCAATACATTCCGGCGGATCAATGGTGTAATGATGTCTGGTTACGAAATCCACAGGTATGTGATTCTCATGGCAATATTCCATAAATGCCTGAATCCATTTCTCATCCGTTCCTCCACAAACAGCAGGGCCTCCTACACGGAATCCCGGATTCACTTCCTTTATGGCATCAAAGGTTCTATGGAACAGCTTAAAATATTCCTGCATATCCGCATTTTCCCAGAAGCCGCAAAGATTGGGCTCGTTCCATACTTCAATGGGCCATTGAATAACTTCCTCTTCTCCATAGCGTCCCATCAGATGCCGCAGCAATGAATGCACCATATTACACCACATATCATAATCTTTTGGAGGAGTGGTATTTCCCTGCCAGTAAAAGATAGTCTGGCTTCCACTTGCCAACTTTTTAGGCATAAAACCCAGTTCAAGAAAAGGTCTCAGCCCCACCTTCTTATAGGCATCCATTACTCTATCCAGATAAGTATAGTTGTACTCGACCCTTACCTTACCATCCTCCTCATAGGTCTGAAAGATCGCCATATCATCACAGAATAATCCATGTCCCCGGATATGCTTAAATCCGATTTCCTTTTGAACCAAGCGCAGCTCCTCCTGATATTCTTCTGTCAATGCAAGCCCCATTCTTCCGGTTCCCACACAATAATCTACATTATTGTGAAAAAAGGCCTTTGAATCCTTTCTAATCACGATCTTTTTTCTGTCATTCTCTGTTGCTCCACCCAAATTTACCATGCATGTATCTCCTTCTTCTAAATCATGTTCCTATGCAGTCACGCATCAGATGTCTGACCGCTGCACGATCCGCAGCTCTCTGATGACGATTGTCATATTAATCTGATACTATCGCATTGATTTAAAGTTTCCAATGATTTATACTATAAGAAAATTGATATATCCTCTGATATATCAGAGCGGAGATTCCAGATGACTGAAATTGAATTTGTCGGCTACAGTGCCGTTCACCCCTCAGATTTTATATATGATGTTCCGAATGGCTTTACAGGCTATCTTCTGCTTCTTTTCGACTCTCCCTCGGAGCTGCTCATAGACGGAAGACTAATGCGGACAGCCGCCAATTCTGCTATTCTGTATACACCAGGAAGCAGGATTTATTACCGTGCTGCCGGTGAAGAATACCGGAATGACTGGATTCGTTTTCGTTCCGATCACTCCTTCGTGAAGCTGTTTCCGTTAACAAACACCCCATTTCCCGTAACAGATCCGGAATACTGTCATCAGCTTTTTAAATTACTAACCTGGGAGTCCGCCTTTTTCTCCTCTGAAAGCGAAGCAAACATTACTCACCTGCTGCGGGTTCTGTTCTCCAAATTAAGAGAAGGAATCCAGAATGAGTCCCCGGGTATTCACGATCATGAGCTGGTTGCATTGCATAAGATGATCTACAATAATCCTCAGCTTCCATGGAATATAAACATGATGGCTGCGAAGCTTCACTTAAGTCCCAGTCATCTTCAGGCTCTCTATCACCGCCAATTTGGCTCCTCCTGCATGGACAATGTCATCGAAGGACGTCTGCGCCGTGCACAGGATTTATTAGAGTACAGCGAATACTCCATCCGCGACATTTCCGAGCAATGTGGTTATAATAATGTAGAGCATTTCTGCAGACAGTTCCGTCAGCATAACGGCTGTACCCCTGGACAATACCGGAAAAATGCATCAGCGGGAAGCAACAAAAGACTTCTCACCCACAATACCCTGGGAGGAAGGGAGTTTGAGAAGATTAATCGAAATATCCGGAAATAGTGTTTCGGTAGCTGCTTTATTCATCCCAATATTTGTTCATATTTAATTTCAACATTTCCAAAATTTCACGCCTCATCTGCTCTGCTGTGTAACTGACAGGGAAAAATCTGTGAAGCTGCTCCGTTTTGAATACTACGCGGTCTATCTCTTTTTGCTTAATTTCACTTGCAAAGTCAAGTAAACTATCTATAATTACTTTTCATTGGCGATATCCCAGCAATATTTCTAAAACTCCAAACTATCCGCATTAAGCAGAAAATACTTCATTCCCATGATTACAAAGCCTTCCTCATTTCTCCAAGGCTTTTTTGTTCCGTTTACTACCACGATCTTTTTAAATGAATCAGGGATATTTCTAAATGAATTAAATTCCTGCTTCTGCTTTTCCTCAGAGGTCATATCATAAGCCACCTGAATATAATATCTCTGACTACCCTGATTGACTACAAAATCAACTTCAAACTGCTTTCGAGTTGTTTTTCCTTCATCATTTTTCGCATACGCCTCTACAATACCAACATCCACATTATAGCCTCTGATAAGCAGCTCATTGTAAACAATATTTTCCATGATATGAGTAGGTTCCTGCTGTCTAAAATTCAATCTTGCATTTCTAAGTCCCACATCTGTAAAATAGTATTTCAGATTTGCTCCCACATATTTTCTACCTTTAATATCATATCTGTCAGCTTTAGAAATCAAAAATGCCTCCACAAGATAATCTATATGGTTGGATATGGTCTTATTGCTATAATTGATGCCTCGTTCACTTTTAAACGTATTTGATATTTTAGTTGGGTTAGTAGGAGCTCCTATCGCAGAAGCAAGGATATCTACTAAAGTATCAATCTCATCAACATTTCGCAGCTTGTTTCGTTCTACAACATCCTTAATATAAACATTTGTGAAAATGTTTTTTAGATACTCAGCCTTTTGGCGTTCCACAGAAAACTGTAGCACCTGTGGTAAACCACCATATATCATATATTCCTCCCAGGCATCATCATAATCTCCATCGAAAGCCGCATAGAACTCTGCGAATGACAACGGATATATTCTTATCTCATCTCCTCTGCCTCTAAATTCAGTTACAATATCGCTGGATAAAAACTTAGAGTTACTTCCAGTCACATATACATCAATATTGCTGATTCGAAGCAGGCTATTCAGCACTTCCTCAAATCGTAACATAAATTGTACTTCGTCCAAAAGCAGATAATATTTCTGGTCATCTTCCACCCGCTCTTTAATATGCTGGTAACACTTCTTTGGATCTCTCAGCTCCTCATTTTCAATGCCATCCAAAGCAATCTCAATGATATGGTCATTATCTACACCACTCTCCAATAAATATTTCTTAAACAATACAAATAACAGGAATGATTTCCCACATCTCCTGATTCCCGTGATAATCTTTATCATCCCATTATCTTTTCTTATCTTTAACTGTTCAAGGTATGCATCTCTTTTAATCTCCATGAGTTCAACTCCTTGTTTTTGTAAATTTACACACTTTTTAGTAATTGAATTATATCATCCAGGATTTATTTAATCAATATCCATTACTATTTTATGTGTATTTTCACATTTCTATGCAGTTGATAACCAATTAACTATCTTTTCATAGAAAAGCAGGTAGTCTTTGATACTTGTTACATACATGACCACCTGCCGTTTATCTATTCTGATATTTTTTCTGTAAATCACAATACATTTTGCAACAATAATAACATTTTTCTGATACCTTCTATCTATTTTAATCTATCTTTCTGTACTCTTCCATTCAGCAACAGCATTTCTCACCCGCTGGTCAATATCCATCCGTGCACCCTGACATTCTTTCGGATACTTTCTTGCCGCCTGAAATGCCAGTTTCATAAAGATTCCAGAACCAATTGGCAGCATCGTCTTTAACATACTCTCCGGAAAAACGAAATGGGTCGCATGCTCATAAATAACAGACTCCAACCTGCATGTGTGAGGACGTTCTTTCATACGCAGCTCCATACGGCGTATATATTTTGCAGTATCCCACAACACATCATCTTCAGCGCCAATCAGCAATAATGTTCCATGGATTTTTTCAATCTTGATCATTTCTTCTTCTGTAATTGGATGAGCTGTTTCTGAATCATCAAACAATTTTCTCGAATTAATCATATCACCGGTCCGTTTTGTTTCTTTTTCAATCACGTGCCAGTAGTCCGGATGTTTATAGCAAAACGGCATATACGGAAGCGGTTCTCCTTTATAAGAGAAAAGTGATTCTCCCTCAATCGGCCATTCTTTACACCCATCTTTTTTCCCTTGCATAAATCCCTGCCAGATAAAATCACTCGGTGTCAGACCAATCGTCAATGTAAGATCTTCAAAATAAGAAGCGGCAGTTAAAGCAAGTGTTCCTGTAGTAGATGCCCCGACAATTCCTATCTTCCGATTACCATGTGTTTTTAACCAACTGATTGCTTTCTCTATACGTTCCAGTGGATAATTATGATGTCCATAATCCTTTTTTGCCGGTGACATCGTCATCACATTCACACCGAGTTTATGTAACCATTTTACGGATGTTCGTGCCAGATAATCTTCCGAATCATCTCCGATCATTGCAATCATTGCACAGTCTGAGTCGGTTTTACATTTCCAATATGCACCATAAAATCCCTCTGTTTCCATTTCAAAATGTATTTTCTGCATCTGCATCATCTCCTTAATATTAGTCACATTTCTCCAAAACTATTATTTTGTTCGAGATATTCCGAACAGCTGGTATTTTACCTATCACACAATAAACAGGCATAAGTTCTTTCATTCCCTCAACCAGGCTGACTTCATGCAGGATAGAAAAATTCGGTAGAATCTTTTGTAGTTCTGTTCCATTTTTAACTCCCCATGTGAATTTGGCATTGCTGCCCTCTATAGATTTTTCTTTCACATGTTTTACAACAAATGGTGACATAGTTTCGACCATTACAGTTACTTTCTGAAATGATTTTTCAATAATAGAAAACATTTTTCTGATGTCCTTCTCACACAAATACATAGTAAGTCCTTCAATTATTACCAGAACATTTTCTCCATGATAATCGATACCATCCACATAGGAATCATCCATTGCAGACTTTGCAATCTGATAGATCGGACCTGTTTCCGGAAGAAACTGCCGCCTTATCTTCATAGTCTCAGGCAGATCCACATTGTACCAGCGCAGATATTTTCCCTTCATCCGATAACATCTGGTATCCAGTCCGCATGCAATATTTACAACAACTGTATTTTCATGATTCTCCAAATATTGCCTGACCATCCGGTCTAATACAATTGTCCTTGCAATCACACCATAAGTCATGGCACTATCCTTATCTGCTTTAGAAAAGTCATAGTCCAGCTTTTCCACAAGTTCTACGGCAATCTCATCCTTAATCTTTGCATTTTGTTTTTTTGTTTCTTTTGCTCTTGCATACAGGGTCTGTACCATCGTTTCCGGCACACCTGTCACATTCACTTTTTCTTTCATTGTCTGTCGCCTTCCACTGCTTTTTTTACTTCTTTCACCCATTCTGCACTATGGCAACAAAACAGTTCTTCATGCTGCATGTTATGTCTTCGGATATCCGGATTTTTGAAATAAGTACAATATCTCTTTTCGTATTTTTCACCCATCTTTGTTGCATAAAACACGTGAATTGTTGTTCCCGGTACATCAATTCCATGCTGGACTTTCGTAACCAGATCAGAATAGAACTGATTATAAACACTCTGTTTCGTAATCCATGGACTTCCTCCCTTGTCAATACCAAACATATTTACAAATCCATCAATCAGTTTCTTTCTTGATTCATCTGCTTCATTTATTTTCTTTTGCATAAACTTAGGTAATTTACCCGTGTGTACCATTTTATACATAATTGGCACAATGATAGATGACTGGAGCTTTGCCATAAACGAACCTGCTTCATCCATATCACTGCTCCCAATGATGCCATGTTCTATATGAATTCTTTTTCGCTGAATCAAAAGGGATACAAAACTTCCTCCAAGGGAACACCCATACGCTGCTTTAATTCTTCCACCATACTTTTTCTTGGTTTCCAGCTCAATCTTTTCGCATTCATCTTCCATTGAATAAAATTCTGTTTTCTCATTTGGATCAAATCCATCATAAGAGACTGTTACCGTGTGAAAATAAGAATGTAATCTATCCAGTATATGATCAAAGCTACTATACAGGCAACAGGTACCGGGAAATAAAAATATCACAGGTTTACGATTGTCTCCACTTTCATAAAATTTCATAGCTAGTCTCCTTCAGGCTTTTCTGACAACACAATGCATCCTCATACCTTTGCGGATTTCAAATT
>ERZ772820.2973-NODE-2973-length-11310-cov-6.626477_pt1 | contig 11310 bp, 5 predicted proteins | sample MGYA00511377_ERZ772820 | MGnify/ENA primary metagenome ERZ772820 (study PRJEB29015, sample SAMEA2737684) | human gut metagenome | biome: human gut; feature: human-associated habitat; material: faeces | place: China | collected 2012 ...
CGTAGGCGTTGCGGTCGGCGTCGGCGTCGGGGTCGGCTCCGCCTTGGCGCGGATGGACAGCGCGTCGCTCCACTCGCCCGTCTCCGGGTCGGCCGTCGGCAGGGAGACGAGGAACGGGAGGCAGCGCTCGTAATTCGCCGCCTGCCCCGCCGCGTCGGTCTGCACCGCCAGATACATACCCGCGTTCAGCCCGCCGAATGTCGCGCTGCCGTTCGCGTCCGTCGTCGCTTTCGCGGCCGGGGTCTTCACCCGCGCGGCCAGTTTCGCGGCATACGCCTGATTCTGCCGGGTCGTCATGCCGTCGAACGTGCCGCACACATCCGCGTATTCCGCCAGCGGCACGAAGCTCGCCGCGCCGCCCGATACGCGCATCTCACCGACGCGATAGATCGTAAATTCCGCGCCCTGCACCGTCCGATCTCCGTAGGCAAGCGTCAGGGTGAGTCGGCAATCCGTCCGATCGGCCGACGCGCAGCCGCAAAGCAGGCAGAGCAGCAGCGCCGCGCCGATTGCGAAAGCCCGTTTCATCCTCATTCCAATCACCCCTCATCATTTTCGCTTGCCGCCGCGAATCACCTTCATCAGCAGCACCAGCATCGTTCCAAAGAGCACCGCCGCCAGCGCGGGCAGCACCACGTTTTGCAGCAATCGCCGCGCGTCCGGCGGCTCCTTCCCGCTCTGCGCCGGTTCGGGCGTGGGCGCGGCTTCCTCCACGCGAACGCCGCGCACCAGCAGCCGATGGGTATTGACCGCGTAAGGCGTACAGGTCATCAGCGTGACGTAATCCCCGCCCGGCTCGATGGCCAGCGCCTCGATCTCCTCCGGCAGGATCACCGTGATCTGATCGACCTGATAGGTGAGCGTCTGGTTGAGCGTGTGGATCGTGAAGCGGTCGCCGACCTGCATCAAATCCAGATCGCTGAACAGCTTCGCCGTCGGCAGCCCCCTGTGGGCGGAGAGCACCGCGTGCGTGCTCTCGCCGCCGACCGGGAGGGACGACCCCTCGATATGCCCGACCATCCGTTGCAGCACGTCTTCCTCCGTGCCGTGGCCGATCGAGAGTTTCAGCTCAAGCCGCGGGATTTCGATATAGCCCATCACGCCGTCGCCGTTGAGGTTCAGCAGGGTTTCATACGCCGCTTTCTGCCCGTCGGTCAGGTTGACCAGCCCGCCGTTTTCGAAAATCTCCCTGTTAAACGCCTGCGCCTGCTCGAGCAGCCCCTCGTAATAGGCCGCGTTCGCCCGCGCCGCCTCCTCGTAATGGTCGATGGCGACCGTCTGCGAACGAGCATTGACATAGTTGGCGATCGTCGGATAGAGCATAATGCCCAGCCCCAGCACAAAGATCAGCACAACCGCCAGCACAGGTAAAACTTTTTTCATGTTCGCTCCTTGCGCCGCTCCGCGTTTTTGCGGCGCATGTCGTTTTTTAGCCTTCGTTCTTCTTCTGGCGCTTGAGCACAAGCATCAGCGCCGCCACCGCGCAGGCCATCACGCCGATACCGGCCACCATGAAGATCGTGGTGCCCATGCCGCCAGTGGAGGGAATACTCATGCCCCTATAGTTTTTAATTTCTCTCTCAATCACCGGTTTAACCGTAGAATTACCCGCATCCGTAACATACTTCGGCATTTCCGGATTTGTTCCAATCTTAATCTGGACTGGTTCTTTAAGCGGATTATAATCGCCAATCGCATCCGTTTCAACCAGCTCGTAATCACCGACATTCAAACCAACGATTTCAATTTTTCCCTGCTCATCTGTGTACAGTTTGGTAACTTTACCGTCTTCCTCGTTTTTAGCTAAAACATACTTGCCATTATTGACGTTTTCAGCTTCGGTAACCTTCACAAAGCTCAATGCATTTTGGTTCTGTTTTAATTCAAAGCCGACGCCGAACAACTTTTTGCTGGTATCCATGCCATCGACTTTAACCACTTCCAAGCCATAAGAATATACCTTGACTTTATCCGGAATCTCCTGATATTCGCCATTAACAAACGGGTTGTTATAGTAAAGAAGTTTGGCTTCATTGGTATTCGTTTCCTGGCCAAGTTCAATCTTGTTCGTTACGACTGCTTCATACTGAATGTGAATGGCATCGGGCAATTTGTTGCCTTCCGTAGTAACGCCAACTTCATTTCCCGACATAATTTTATTTGTTGCCGCTTCTTTAATTTTATCATAGGTAAATTCGATTCGGAAAGTCTCCCCCGGATTGGGAGTAATAAACTGATACGCATCCTTACTCAGTTCTTTTTCCTCGCCTTTAATTTTAATGCTCACCTTCACCTTGTCATTGCCCGGATATGCCAACTGCGGGCACATCGTATCGGCAATCATGTATCCCTTATTTTTCGCATCCTCCGGATAATACGGAACACCAGCATAGATATCAAACGTTACAGTATCATTCACCGCAACCGTGTCGTATGTATCTTTGCCGTTGACCTTCTTATCAAGCACCGGGCGGCTCGTCTTGTTGCCGACTGCTACTAAAGTATTTTCGGGCTTACCGTCTTTTACATTTACGCTGGCAATATAAATCTGGTGAACCCTCGTTCCACCTGTTACCATAATAAGATACATACCGGCAGGCTGCCCGTCCTTTAGAGCAACCTCGGTCAAATTTTCCAGATTGACCTCAGCCGCCAACTGATTATAGAATTTTTCTTCGCTAACGCCGGCAGGCAGTTTGCCGGGGATCGTATTTGGATATTTGCTATTAATCCACGTTTGAACCGCGTTTTCCCAAACAGGTGACTTGTAAACCTCGTTATCACTGTCATATTCCCAATTTACGAGCTTGTAAGCAGTAACAGTCTCTCCTTCTAAAGCACCACTGACGGTAATAGATGCCGTCGGCGTATCAACCGCCCCCGCGATCCCCGCCATCGCCATCAGCATCACCGCCGCCAGCAGTACGCTCAGCCATTTCTTCATTTTGTTTTCTTCCTTTCTTTTTATTTATGTCGATTTCAATTTTGAGCATCCCTGTTTCCAAAAGGCTTCCCGTTCATTCTGCCCCGCTCGCCTTCTTCCTGCGCGCAAGCGTATACGCCGCCGCCGTCGCCATCGCCATCAGCGCGAGGCCGAGCAGACCATAGACCGCCGTGCCCCGTCCGCCGACGCTGGGGAGGGTGGGGATTTCGCGGTTGGCGAACCGATAGCCACTTTCCGGCTTTTCAACCGTTTTTCCGCTTCCGTCTTTCACGGTCATGCCGCCGTCTGTCCCGACCTCAATCGTCCATGTCTCCTTGGAGAGCAGATAGCCGCCCGGCGCGCGGGTTTCCTCAAGCTGATAGGTCTTGCCCGGCCTGAGGTCGGTGAAGGTGACCGTTCCGTTTTTGTCGCTGGTCGCGGTCTGGGTATAATTCTCGCCTGTCAGCGTGAAGGTCGCGCCCGGCAGGGATTGGCCGGAAGGGTCGGTTTTGGTGAGGGAGAAGGGGCACTTTTGCGAGGCTGGCGAATTTTCAATGGTGATCGTTTCCCAGTTCACGCATTTCGTTACCGTTTTCCCTTCCAACGAATCGACAATGGCTTTGAGGTCTGAATCCGTTTCGAGCGAATCCTCTTTCGAAGCGATGTAGATATACCTTTCCTGTCCCGACGCTTCGTAACCCTCCGGCGCTTTGGTTTCAACGATGTGGTACACCGTATCAGAATAGATGTGCCTATCATTTTCTTGACAGTTTTCATCGTTGCCTTTGTCAATCAGCGCCACGCCGTACCCATTCGTCGTATAGCTGCCGAACGGGAATTCCTCGATTCCTTTATCCGTCTTATGGAAATAGGTGATTTTGAATTCCGCGCCTTCAAGCCCAATCTTTGTGCCGGTCTTGACCTTGCTGATCTGGAAACCGAAGGCGCTTTGGTTCGCGCCGCTGCTCGTGTCGCTCGCATTAAAGTCTTGTTTTCCCACCGTGCTGGATTCTCCAAGCAGCGTTGCCGTGTTCGAGATATCGACCGTTCCCGTTCCCGTCGCCCTTGCGCTGTATTGAATTTCCAGCGCCCTGCTGTTCGGCAGGGTAAAGGTCATTTTGTGGCTTTCCGCGTCATACGCAACGTTCCATTCCGTCCCCTGTTTCAGCTCTGTGTTGGCTTTCTTGTCGATCACCTTGAGGCTCGAATCCATCATCGGGGAAAGGTTGGTCATCACGTCGGTGAGCGTCAGCTTCTTGCCGTCGCCGAGTTGGCTTCCGCTGGGGTTTACCGTAATGGTGTATTTCAGCAGGCTGCCGTCGCTCGTCATGCTCTTTTTGAGCATTTTCGGCTTTACCGTCGCGGAAGCGGACGCGCTGACCCAATCGCCCAGCTTCGCCGTATTATTCACGCGATACGGGTTGCCATCGACGTATTGATCTTTCAGGCGGAGCCTGTACTCGATGCGAATCCAAGGGTATTTTCCTTTATCGGTCTGATTCTCCTTTCGATACCAGCTTCCATCCTGAACCGCCGTTTTGAAATCCTTCTCGTTTCCATAATGCAGTCCGATAAAATAAGGCAAAATTTCTTTTTTTACTTTCCACGAAGATTGACCAAAACCGAACGAAATCTGGTTCTTCGTTTCATCCACGCACGCCCCGCTATATTCCATTTCGGCAAACGATTCTGCCCGCCCTCCATTCTCCCGTGTGATATACACATGCAGGCTTCCATCCACAAACTCCATGTGATCGTTATACGTATCTGTGAATGTGGCGTTCTCCGGAATCTGGTTCAATCCCGTCCTGTTCAGGTCAACCGTGTATGTAACCTCGCCCGTTTCCGAATCGGTTACTTTCGCGTGCTTCACCACCTTGCGGGTAATGTTTAGTTCTGCCGTCGCGTCTTTATTGTTGATCTTTCCCGTATTGACCAGTACGCCGTTAGTCACTTCCGAAATCTTGTTTGAATAATAGTCCGGATACTGCTGAGCCCCCCATCCTTCTTTATCAGCCACTAAATTGTTTTTGGAAATCGCATATTCAATCGTCAGCGTAACGTCTTCGTCTTCATCCCATGCCCAAAGGCCGCTCTTGCTGCCCGAATTGTCTGCGTTTTCTATCTTTTCGTTTGCGTTGAAGAACAGGTAGAATTTTTTGATGTTTTCCCCGCCTGTTTCCTTGCAATACTGATAGGTATACGTCCCGGTTCCCGCTGTAATCGGTTGCTCCTTCCGGCTTTCCTTGCCCACCGCCATCACGGTAATGCGGCTCGGCTTATTGTAAATCCAGTACTCCTTATATTCGTATCTCAACCTGAACTCGTCTTCAAACCAGACTTTTTCCCTGTCGATATACTCCCTCGGAATATCGACGGTATAGCGGAAAACCAGCTCGTCCGCATTGGAATCAACGAGCGTCTTGGTCGGGTTCAGCTCCGGCAGCGGCTTTTCGCCGCCCGCGGTGCCTGTCGCGCTGGCACTCTGATCGCCAAATTTGGCCGTGTTGGTCACGTCGCCCGTTCCCGCGCTTGTGCCGCATTCGCTCTCGTCCTTCATCCGGCAGTCGGTTTGATATTCCACCTCGCAATACTTCACGTCGAACTCCGGGTTCGGATTTGGGACGGTAAAGGTGAATCCCTTTTCACTGTCATTAAAATACAAACTTACATCGTCGCCCGAAACCTCGATCACCTGCGGTTCGCCGTTAAACGGATAGAGCGTGATCTTAACGCCCGCCTTCTTATCAAGCGAAACGCTTTCTATATTCGTGTCAAGCGACCATGTGTCCGCAACCGTTTTCCTGTTGACCGTGTTTTCCTGATTCGTTTCGTTTTTCGAGCCGACAGTCAGCTTCCATTTCAAAATGCTCTTGTCGCCCTCAGGCTGACCGACGTATTGCTTTTGAATCGGCTTTTTGCCGGGGAAGAACTGCCCCCACCACTCCACCTGACTGTTTGTGTCCTTGGCGGCGGCCGTCACCCTGTTATGGCCGATGGTCAGGCCGACGTCGTTTTCCCCCAGCGCCTTCTCCAAGGCCGCCGTGTCGATTGGCGCGTCATACCCAATGGTGAATGTGTCGTCCTTCTTCACATCCTTGAGCGTCATGGTGAAACCGACTTTGTACGGGTCATCCGGCGGTTCCTTGTCCGTCCAAGTAATCGTTTCGCCGTTTTCTCTGTTCAGCGTGTAGTCGCTGCCCTCGGTTGCGCCGCCGCTCTGTTTGGTGATCTTGAGCGTGCTGCTGTCAATGCCCTTCATGCCCATCATGTCGGCGAGCGCGTCGGTAATCGTCAGGTCGCCCGCATCGGCGTTTGTCACCGTCGCGTGAATCGTGTAATGGAATTTGTTGTTATCTGCATCGTATTGGCTTTCCTTTTTCAGCCCGATCGCCGGTTCGTTTCGCTCCGGCACAACATTCCATTCTTTGTTCAGCGAATCCGTGAACTTGAATTTTCCCTCGGTCTCAGCAAACTGACCGACCACGTCAAACCAGATTTTCGTATTGACCGCAAAATCCGCGTAGGTTTTGTAGTTGGGGTTTCCCCGCATCTCTTCCGCGTTATATGGCTCGTAGTTCACCTGATCGGTCGAATACCACGGCGTAAACGCCAGCGTATTGCCTTGAATGGTGTAAACGCCGATTTTAACGCCGCCAACCGTCACCGGGTATTGCCCGTCCAAATTTCTGACCGTCAGTCCCTCCGGGAAACGATAGATCATTTGATGATTGCCGTTGACCTGAAACTGATTGTCGCGGTTGCCCTCGCTGAACTCAACGCGGATTTTGTAATTCCTTCCGCTTTCAACCTGTCCCGTCACTTCCTGATGGGTTCTCGGGTCGGTGATGGATGCGTCCGTCAAAAAGTGGTTCAAATCGGTATTGGTTTCGCTGGCCACCGTGCGCAGCCGGATTCCCTCCGAATTGGAGACGATCATATCCGCATTCGCCGTCACGCTTGAGCCCATCAGCATGAGCGCCATCAGCAGACTGATGATGCGTTTCATGTTTTTCATGCCTCTTCATCCCCCTGCTCCTGATCGGGTACGCTGACCGAAACGCGCCAGTAGCCGCCCGCGTTGTTCGCGGTCATCACGGCTTCGTATTCCCGATTGTTCGCGCCGTCGATGTCGATCCAGTTTTCGTTGTCGATGGCGTATTGCCACTGATAGTGCACCGCGTCGGCGTCCACGCCCGTCACCACGGCGGTCATCCAGACCGGCGCGCCCTCCGGGATGCTCTCGTCCTCCGGCCAGTCGATCATCACATAGACGCTGATTTCCGGGGTCTGCGCCGCTTCCTCCGGCCATTCGATGATTTCCGCCGGGGTCTGCGCCCCTTCCGTCCCCTCGCCGTCCGCGACGGGGCGCTCCTCGTCCTCCAGAATCGGCAGCGCGATTTCGCCCTCGCCGTCCTCGCGGCTGATTTCGCCCGCCGTAGCCTCGCCGGGTTCGGGCCAGACGACCACCGGGGTCGGCGGCAGCGCGTCCGTCGTCTCGCCGCCCTCGTCAGCGACCGGACGATCCGCCGTCTCGCCCTCGTCGAGCGGCAGCGTGCTGATCTCGTCCTCATCGAGCGGCAGTGCGCTGATCTCGTCCTCGTCGAGCGGCAGTGCGCTGATCTCGTTCTCGGTCGATGCGTTCGGTTCGCCGCTCTCCGTCTCGGCGGGCGCTTCCCCGCGCGCGGCGTTCTTCTTCCAAATCACCTTCGTCTGTGCGACCGGCAGATCGCCCGCATACGCCGCGCCGCTCTCCAAATCGGCCTCCAGCGGCTTTTTGATGATGCGTTTCAGGCTCACATAGCCATCCACCACGCCGTTTTCGTCCGCGAGATACACATGCAGCGCATAGCTTTTCGCGTCCGGGCGCTCGGTGTATGCGTCGGCGAGCAGCACCGCGCCCTTTTCATAGATCGAAGCGAACTGATTGTCGAGGTCTTCATCCGTATAGAGCTTGACCTCCAGCTCGGCGGTGCGCACATAGGCATAGCCGTTTTGCGCGATGCACAGCGGAATCGGCGGCAGATCGAGCGGCGCTTCGTCATGCGTCTCCGCGCCCGCCTCTTCCTGATTGCCCGCGTCCTTTGATTCGTCCGCGTCTTTCGTTTCGTCCGCGTCCTTCGATTCGTCCGCGTCCTTCGATTCGTCCGCGTCCTTCGATTCGTCCGCGTCCTTCGGCGGTTCGGGCTTTTCCGTATCTTCGGTTTTATTTTCCTTCGGCGTATAGCCGACGTCGCTCAGCGGGTAATCGCCATGGCGCACGGCGCTTCCAGCGTGATCGCGGATGAATGTGTCGCCGTCGAGCGTCTGGCCGTCCAAATCGCCCAGCTTCACATAGCCGTCCACCGTCTGTCCCTCGCAGCCGAAGACGACCCGAACGGCGAATTGATGCTCGTCGTCTTCCTCATAGTCGAGCGCGAGCAGAACGCTCTGCCCGTCGTCGATGCTGCCAAGGCGGCGGTTCATCCTTGCGCTGTCGTAGAGCTTCACGCCGCTTCCCGCCGTCTTGACATAGGCATAGCCTTCGCTTTCAATCTGCTCGATGATGGCGGGCAGCTCGCGCGTCTGATCCTGTTCCTGTTCCTGATTCTGCGTCTGATCCTGCGTTTCGCCGGTTTCTTCCGTCGCGCCGACGTCTTCTTCGCCCTTCGGCTCTTCCTCCCCCTCGGACTGCTCCGGCTCGGACTGTTCCGGCTCGGAATTCTCCGGCGCGGGCTGGGACTCCGGTTCGGACTGCTCCCCCTCGGACTTTTCCGGCGCGGGCTTGGACTCCGGCTCGGACTGCTCAGGTTCGGAATTCTCTGGCTCGAACTGCTCAGGCTCGGTCTGCTCAGGCTTGGACTGCTCAGACGCAGACTGCTCCGGCTCGGAATTCTCCGGCGTTGGTTGCTCCGGCGTGGGCTGCTCCGGCTCGGACTGTTCCAACTCGGACTGTTCCGGCGTGGGCTGCTCAGGCTCAGTCTGCTCAGGCTCAGTCTGCTCCGGCTCGGACTCCGGCTCCGGCTCGGACTCCGGCTCCGGCTCGGGTTCCGGCTCCGGATCGGGCTCAGGTTCAGGTTCCGGCTCGGGTTCAGGTTCGGGTTCCGGCTCGGGTTCCGGCTCGGGTTCCGGCTCGGGTTCCGGCTCCGGCTCAGGCTGCGGCTCCGGCTCAGACTGCGGCTCGACATTCACCGGCTCGCTGCTGACCATCTCCTCCTGCGCGCCCGGCTGTTCAGAGCTGTTCGCCTCGCTCGCCTGCTCTTCCTCGCCCTCCGCGTGGGCATGGCTGGCGCGGATCGGCAATTTGGGGTTCATCATCAGCATGGCGGCAACCAGCATGGCAGCGGTGTATCTCTTCTTCATGGCGGACGCTCCCTTTCACTTATCGCGCATTTCGACGCTTTTTCTCACACGCTCAATGTCGCTTTATGTCGTTTTATGTCGTTTCTTGGCACGAAATCGATTTCGTTGTGGTATACAAAAAACACGTAACACTCTCTGTAAATTATCTCTATCATAGCACATGTATGATCTTTATTCAACGTTTTTTGAAAATATTCCACATGTTTTTGTGTTTATTTTTATAAACGCTTTACGAAAATTTTTCGTTTCGGCATGGCAAAAAGGGCGCTTTCGCGCCCTCGGGGTCATTTTCGAAACGCCAGCATCGCGCCCTTTCCGGCGGGATGCAGTTCCTCCTCCGCGACGCGCAGCCGCTTGGCCGTCTCCCAGCGGGATTCCCCCTTGGCCGGCCAGACGAGCACAAAGCCGCGCTCCTGCCGGGCGGCGGGCTGCTGCACCACGTCGATCACCGCGTCGAGCGGGCGCACGCCGTGCTTGATAACATACAGCCCCACGACACAGCGCACCTCCGCGCGGTCGCTGGTCGCCGGTCCGGGCGTCGCCTCGATGACGCGCGCCTGCACCTGCGCATCCTCGGTCGTCTCGATGGGGAAGGTCATCGCGAACGGTTCCCGCGTGTGTATGGCCATCGGGATATCCGAATCCATCGGCAGATAGATCAGCGTCACGGCCATCACGCCCTCCGCGTCAAGCCGCTTTCCCGCGGGCGTGGCCGCCGTGATCGTCGGCTGTGCGAACGCGGCGAGCACCGTGCCGATGGGCGGCGCGTCCTTCGCCAGCGCGATGGGCAGGCGGATGCTTTCGCGAACGTCGCTGCTCTCCTCGAAGGCGTGCACGTCAAACCGCTCTTTTTGCGGGATGAGCGCGTCGCCCGATACGCTGTACAGGTCTTCGAGCAGCTCCTTCTCCTCCTGCACGCAGCCGCTCAGGCGAACGCGCACCTCCGCCTCCACGCGCAGCGTCCGCCGTTTGTCATCCGCCATCGAGTCCGCCATCACGTCGATGGCCTCCGCCTGCGCGTGAATCTGCGCCCCGTCGGGGATCTGCGTGTCGATGCTCAGCTCAAAGGGCAGCTCGTGGCTGGTCATCACCAGCGGATTCCCCGCCTCCTGCGGCCTGTGCAGCACACGCACCTCCACCGTGCCGCTGACGCCGATGCGCCCCGCGCCGCCCGTCAGCTCCGCCACGGCGGCCTCCCCCGTCGCACTGAGCACGTCGCCGACCTCCAGCCGCGCGGGCAGATCAAATTCCTCGCGCACCAGCGTCTTCTCCTCGCCCAGCGGCGCCGTCCGGCAGAAGGCGACGCGCTGTATCCGGGTTCTGAGCGCGTCCGCGTCACCCGCCGCGTCGGTCACGAGCGCCTGCCGGGTCGTTTCAAACGCTTCGATTTGAAGATCGAGCAGCGCGCGCAGGGTCATGCGGCCGCTCGCCGCCGTCCCCTCCGTCTCCTGCACGGCGACGCTCGCGTTCACCCGCATATCCGGCTGAAGCTCCGGCGCGTCGATGCTGTGCTCAAAGTCGCATGTCGTCTCCATCGCACGGATTCGCGTCAAATCCCCCTGCGTATACAGCGCCTGAAAGCTCACGTGCCCGCGCAGCGTCATGCCGCCCGCCGTCGCCCGCGCGTCCTCTAAATAGGCCTGCGCCTGCACGCTGAGCACCGTCACCGCGTCGCGCATGCTCCCCGGCAGCGTCGCCTCGCCCTCTACGCTCACCTGTTCCTCTCTGGCCAAAGCGAGGCGCTCAAAGCAAAGCGTCTCGCGGGATAATGTCATCTCCACGCTCATCCCTCCCTCGGTTTTCCCTGCCCTTCACTGTATGCGTCCGCGGGGAACGGCATGTCTTTGATCGCGCGGCCATTATCGAAATTTGTGCAGAATCTCGGATTTGCTCATTGGCTGCATAAAAAAATCCCCGCCTTTTGGCGGGGCATTCGTAAGACAGTTAACGGAGCGTATCGGTCTGGATGCGCTCCGTTTTTTTATGCTACCAATCATTGAGCAAAAAGCAAATGCTGCACAAAACGCGGGCGCGCAATGCGCGCC
>ERZ772820.2985-NODE-2985-length-11281-cov-15.927935_pt1 | contig 11281 bp, 12 predicted proteins | sample MGYA00511377_ERZ772820 | MGnify/ENA primary metagenome ERZ772820 (study PRJEB29015, sample SAMEA2737684) | human gut metagenome | biome: human gut; feature: human-associated habitat; material: faeces | place: China | collected 2012 ...
TGTGTGCGAATAGACGGTATGCGCAGCCATCTCATCTGCCCGTACCTGCGCCGCCTGCATGAGCTTGTCGTTGACAGTCAGCGCGGCAACACCTTTTTCGCGGCGCAGAGCGTTGGTTCGGTCAATGATGTCCTGCTTGGCCGCAGCAGCATCGAAGGGCTCTGCTGTTTCCTGCACGGCGGCTGCGTCCGATGTTCCATTGACAGAGAGATTTGGCTGTGCAGTTTCGGACAATTTCACGTCATAACCAAGCCTTGCCAACGTGTGGCAGATCAGCACCGCCATATTTCCGCGGGTAATCTCGGCGTCCGCAACAGTTTCTTCCGCAGCAAGTCCCAACTGAACGGCAGTCCGGCAGGCAGACTGATAATCCCATACAGCATCAACAACATTCAAGCACCGCAGCATCACCGTGCAGGCCGCCGCAGAAGTAACAGGGTCATTGGAGCCGTAGCGTCCATTGCCATACCCTGCAACCAGATTATTTGCGACGCAGTAGCCCACATAGCTTTTTGCCCATTCCGGAACATCCGTAAAGCTGCAAAGGCTGCGGTAAAAGGCGCTGTCCGTTTCAAATTGCTCGGGATCTGTGACAATTCGGGTGAGCAGCGCCGCCATCTGCGCCCGTGTCAGCCCCTGCTCCAGCATCATGTCGCCAGACTCGTTGCCCAGCATAATGCCGGCTTCACTCAGATAGGCGGCAGCAGACTGCTGCGGACTTTTTTCGGCGGCAAAAGAAGTTACTGTTAAGGATAGTGCAGCAATTACAGCGAGGGAAATAACTCGGATCCGCTTCAAATGATCACGCCCCTTTCCGGTAAAAGACGGTGGTTACACTTGCGGTCATGCGTCGGGTAGCTTCGTCAAAGGTGCATTGATCAAACTCGCAAATGCCCATCCGTTCTGCCTGTTCCGCGACTTCCGCGGGAAGGTCAACAGTGATGTCCATTTTGACCCGTATTTCGTCATCTTTCCTATTTGGTCTGAAATTCTGTACCAAACTGATACTTCCTTTTGATTAAGATTCTCCGGAGTGATTTGAGGATAATACAGAAGATTCAGGCTGTCAAAGGTTTATTTTAAATCCTTACGCCGATAAAACGGAGACACAACATTTTTTGCACAATTCCATCCGTTTTCCATCATTTTATTGAGTTATTTGCACTGCTTGAACGCAAATTCTTTTTTCAGGCTGATTGGCGAGGCAGGTGGTAAGCGTGATACGGTTGTCTGCTGTCGCCTGCAGATAGCTCCAGTCGGAATTGGAGATGGTCTTTACCAAAACGACCTCATATGTGCGGGTGCCGTAGATCGTGGTATAGGTGATGGTGTCACCGATTTCCAGATCCTTGATGCTGCCGATGGTGTACTTGGCGCCCCGGTTATGGCCGCACACGCCGATATTGCCGTCCCACGCTGAGGTGGAGCTGTAATGCCCCAGTCCCTTTTTCATGCTTTCTTTTGTTTCTCCTTCCCAGACCTTCATGTTGATGTCCAGGGATGGAATTTTCAGGGTGCCGATGCTGCCGTCCTTTCGCTCCATATTTTTGGCACTTGTATAAGCAGGCTCCTGATAGGACGAAATGACGGGTGTGACCGCTGGGATACCTACGCCACTATCCACACCGTAGATACCGGAAGCCGAACCGCCTACAGTCTGCTGTAGGCCGGGGAGTCGGAGCTTTTCCATGACGCCGGTTTGTGTGGTGCTGAGAACGCCGTAGGGAAGTTCGGGAATCTGATAATCCACAAGATTTTTGCTACCGTAATGATACGCAGTACCGTAGGTGTCCTCATAAGAGGTCGAAGGGTAATAGTCGGTGTCCGCGGCTGTGTCAAAGGTATAGTCCGCGGCAAAAGCGCAAATAGAAAGGGATGCTGTTGCTGTCGCCGTCAATGCCATGCAGACCAGTTTCTGAAAGAGTTTCATGTTTTTACGCCTCCTGATCTTCTTCGTTTTCCTCTGTTTCATCCGCTTCACATTCTGCTTTCACTACGGCCTTTCGGCGGCATACAAGCAGCGTGCCGCCAACAGCGGCGCAAATCAGAACGATTCCACCTAAGATCCAAGGAAAGTGATCCGCAAAAAACGCTCCGACCTGAGCGGCAGCCGCGCCCTTGTGGTTCGCTTCTGTCCCGATATAGGTCAGAACATAAGTAACACTTTCAACACCCTCGTGGGTCACATCGCCAACATACTCCGCTGTTGTAACATAGCCTGTAGCCGCCTGATAGGACGCTTTCGCAGAGTAGGTAGCAACAGCCTGATATTGAGAGGGCATCAGCGCCTCACCCACAAGATCGGTGCCGGTGACCTGCCACTCCACATTAGCGAGGCTCAGGGTTCTGCCGTTCTTGATGGTTGTCGCGGGGACATAGGACATATCGTTGCGGTCAAGCTGTCCGATGGTTTTGGTTTCCGTCACCGTGTAGTTTTTCGTAGCATAGCCGGCGGCTACGGTATTGAGACTGGTGTGATCCAATGCGAGGGTACCCTGAAATCTGCCGTCATCATATTCGATGGTGGGCTTAAGCTGCTCCAGAATCAGAGCAAGGTCATCTTTCGTTGTTTCAACGGTGATAACCTCGGTATGAATCCGCTTTTCTTCCACGGGATTCTCACTTTTTACAATGTCCGCAAAGGTGTAGAGATACCCTTCCAGCTCAAAGGGCTCCTCAATTAGTGCCGCAGGGTCCTGCTCAGGGGATACTGTAAAGGTTTTGATCGCTTGCTGACTGCCGTTGAGGTTTTGAACCACCGTGTCCGTAGGCACCTCCAGCGCAAGGGCATTGGAGGTAAGAACCAGCATCAGCAGCACACAGGATATTACTTTTTTCATGTTTGGGAGAGCCTCCTTCTCAAATAATTTTTGTGATGCGCATTCCTGCCATACGGTCAGGCGGTATGCCGGATACCTGCTTCATGACGCTTTCTCCTCCTTGATCTTGTATTCTACCGCGCGCTCCGGATGTTCCCGCAGCGCGTCAAGTATTCTGATAGACTGCTCCAGCGCCTGCATTGTATCCCGCTTCTGACGCTTCACAAAGCCATGCAAAAGCAGAACATCTCCATTGGGAAGCGTGCAGAAAATGATGCGTATGAGCACTTTGCTCTTCACCCGCAGCTCCCAGAGATTCCGATAGCGCTCGATTGAAAATCGCTTGAAATGCGGTTCTTTCATTTCCGGCTTTTCAAGCTGGGTCAGGAAATACAGCCGCAGGAGGATCTTCTCCCGCAGCCGCGGATCAAGCCCATCAATAAAATCGGCGAGCGGAGCGGACTTGCTTGTTGGCTGATAGATTAGGATTCCCTTCATGGCTCCGTCACCTCCATTGCCTTGCTCAGCTTCTTCAGATGGCAGATAAAACGCTCTGCAAAGTCCCCGGCAAGCTCCGAATCACCGCTGATCCACCAAATTGGATTGGGAAGCGGCTGAGAGAGCGCGTCGTATTGCAGACAGATCAGCAGAAACTTTTGCCGTGGTTCGGCCTGCTCCGCAGCTTCATATAGTCTCCGAAGGATCTCTGTGATCTCACAAGAATTCTGGCAAGTGTCGCACAAGTCATCAAACAATAAGCCGGAATAGGCGCGGCTCAAGGCGTCCAATGTGGCTTCGTCCACACTTCCATCTATCCTCAGAAGGCCCATACGGTGCAAACGGGCCTTCGCCCCATCGTCAAACGGATTTTGCGGTCGTGTTTTGTGGAACTGTATATTCATTTCTTTCATCTTTGTACCTCACAATGGGATAGAAAAAGGCCCGGCACCTTGCGGTGTCGAGCCTTCTGGCATAAGTCTTATTATTCTTTGTCATCTGCTTCGGCTTGCGCCGGCAGCGCGGCGGCTTCTTCGATTATGCCCACAACCAAGGTGTTCATCTGCGCGGCGTTCTGCGCAGTAATAACCGGAGCGCCGGTGCGCTCCTCAAGAGCCTTTCGTGCTACACCGGCAACCTCACCGCCCTGTCGGGCAACCTCCATACTGCCGGAAAATCCTTCCGGCTTGGAGGCTTTGGAAATATCACGGGTGGACGCCTCGGCCAGCATAGTCAAGACCAATTCGGTATCGCTCATGTTGTCCCGCAGGTTTTCCTTTTTCAGCCCCTTGAGATTCTTGTACTGCCGCGTGGTCATGCCGGACCACGTGCGGGTGATCTCATCGGTCAGAATCGCAAATTCACGCCCCTTTTCCACACCGCGTTTCTGCCACTCATCGGTAAGCTCGTTTCGAATGCGGATAGAGAGCAGCCTTTGATGTACCCAATCAGGGTCATAGCCCTTTTTCAGATAGGTTTCCAATGCGCGGTCGATGGCCTGCTCCGGATCAATGGTTTCCTCAATGCGTTCCCTGCCGACCTCTGCCAGCCAACGTTTCACCGGTTCCGCACGGGGGGATGGGATAGACTGAATAATGCGGAGAAGCTGCTCGGTTGTGGCAGCGTCGGTCTTATAGTTCTTTCCATCCGACGATTTCATTTTCAGTTGTACGATATTTTCGTACAACTGAGTTGCCCCCTCAGACTTCAACTTGCGCTTCAAGTCACTCCAATATCTGCGAGGGTTTTCACTTCCAGTCAGTACATGGATTACATCGACAACAGAGAAGTACCACTCCTCTTGTTCTTCATTCCAAGCCGTGCGAATGGGTTGATTTTCAAAAAGCTGAATTTTATTCTGTTCGCTCATAGCGTTGCTATCCTTTCTCTTTCTTTTTTCGATTATACATCAGCCAATTCGCTGCCGCAAGAACTCCAGAAACAGCTCTTCTAAATCTTCATCGCCGTTCAGTTTGTCCAGATAAGGTGCAAATTTCCTACGGTCAAAGGCGATTTTCTTAGGTGGTGCAGCGCGGCGCATTTCCTCGTCTGCCCGTGCCTGCCGCCAAGCCGCGTAAATGTCTTGATGCTCAGCGGATGGAGGTGGGCAGGTATGGGCGATCTTCTGTATGGTTGACTTATTGAGTACATATCCCTCAATGGTGCACATTTCTACAAATGCCCTTTGAGAGTCTGCATCATAATCGGCAATGCGTTCCGCACAGGCAATCGGCAGCTTGCGTGGACTGTTCTCCAAAATATCAGCAAGCGGCGGAATCAGTGCTGCCAGCTTGATGGCCTTGCGGATCTCATACTCCGTCACGCCGAAGAAATCCGCGACAATTTCGCGGGTGAGGAACTTCTGGCGATTCTCGCCAGAAGTTCCAATGTCCGTTCGTGTGCCTTGACATTTCTGCGCATCCAGCATTGCCTTATACGCTTTGCCCCGTTCAATGATGGTGAGGTCCTGCCGCCGCAGGAGATTGGTGGCAACGGCAATGGAAATCGCTCTTGCGTCATCGGCCTCCACGACCTCCGCAGGAATTGTTGAGTGTCCGGTCAGTCGCCACGCTTCAGTACGATTGTGTCCGGCAAGAATCTCATACTGCTCACTATTTGGAACTGGGCGAACGATAATGCGCTCATAGATGCCCTGCTCGGCAAGCTGCTGAGAGAATGCGCGGAGTTTTTCGGGCGGGTAGGGACGAAATCCAATGTCTGCCGTGCGAAAAGGGCAAAGGCTTTTGATCGGCAATTCGCAAAAGCGGGGAGCTGCCACATCTGCCTTTGCTTGAAACATGGTTTCATAAGCCTCATTGCCTACTTCCAACTCTGATGCTTGCTGCGCTGCACTCATGCGCCGCTTTAACAGGTCATCCATGCTTTTCTTAACCAAGCCGCAGCACCTCCTGAGCAAGAGAGCGATAGGAGTCAGCAGCAGGATTCTTAGGTGCATAATCCAGAATGCTCATGCCTGCTGCCGGGCACTCCGCAACCTTGATCGTCTGCTCAATGGGGCGGTCAAATACATGAATGCTGTCACCGTAGATCTCGCCCACGCTGGAGCGAACGCTTTGGCAGAGCTGCGGGCGGGACTGATACATAGTCAGGAGAATGCCCGCAATCTTCAAATCGGGGTTGAATCGATTCTGTACATTACGCACCATTTCTAAAACATCGGGAATCCCTTCACTTGCAAGGAAGTGCGCCTGCACCGGAATGATGCAGTAATCCGCAGCAGCCAGAGCATTAACGGTCAATAGTTCATGCTTCAGTCCACAGTCGATGATGATGTAATCATACAGTCCACACAGGGATGCCAACAGCTTGTCCAGCACCTTCTCGCAAGGGTCATCTGAGATGCCAGATGCGTTATACTGTGAAAGCTGCATGACCTGCAAGCGGGCTGCAGCGTCCGCTAACCGCTTGTTGGCAGGGATCAGGTCAAGGCCGCTGCTGGTATGTAGTACAGCACGATCGAGGTGGAGCTCCAGATCCTCCGGAGAGTCAATTTGGACAAGCAGCAGCTTTGCCAGCGTATTCTTCTGTTCCCCCGGCGTATAGCCGAGGGCTGCGGTGAGATTGCCCTGGGGGTCATTGTCGATCAGCAGGACCTTTTTATCTTCAGCTGCGAGGGCAGCCGCGAGGTTCAAAGCGGTAGTTGTTTTGCCAACACCGCCTTTTTGGTTGGTGATTGCGATAGTATTCATGCTCATTTTTGAACTCTCCTCAGCAATTCGATGTGTTTCCTTCCTTTACACGGCAAATTGTAGTAATCTTCTGAAGAAACAAAATCCATCAGTGGAATTTTAGGAAAATATGTTTTATTAAAACATTTCAGAGCAATCAATTTCCCAGAATGTTTCCAGTCTAATATCTGCTTTGGGCGATATCCCAAAATCGCGCATACCTGCTTTTCTGTCAGCAGATCCGGCAGAGAGGACATTTCCTGCTCCACAGCCAACCGAATAGCGCCGCCTAATTCACTTGAATATGGCTGCGGTGGAGTATATGGGATACAGTTGTGGCGCTTGCCCTTGAGATAGTACAATGGATTCTGTTGACGATCAGCCAAATACCTTTCAACTTCTTCCTTTGCAATTTTGTATCCAAATCCTTTTCGTTTCGGTTTCTCTGCGGATACCCTGCCGGTTTCTATCAACCACAATGCAGTTTCCTTGCATATATGTGCAATTTGGTAAAATTCTTCTTTGCTGATATAGTCTTTTTGAATATCCGAAAGACTAAGCTGCCTGTTTTTCATACCCGCACCTTCAGCCTTCTCTCCGCGTAGTCCTCGCTTAATACATAGTCAATAATGGACTCTTTGAAGATCCAGTAGTGCGGTTTAATGAAGATGGCTTTTACAAGTCCTTCGTGAATTAACTTTCGAGCAAAGCTATCGCCTATTCCACCTAACATTTCACGAAATGTTAGTACAGACACTACATCGGGGTATTGCTTGAATTGTTGTATATATCTCTTCCTTGGTTTTTCCATGATCGAACCTCCGTCTAAATTACCATTGACAGATGGGTTCGATACCTATAGTATGATTCAGTTCTCTCCTAAAACTTCAAAATTCGTTTGAGTTCTCTCCTATGTCCACCATTCCTCACGAGAAAATGGGTTGTACCGGAGTTCTCTCTTAGTTCTCTCCAAACCGCTTTTTTGAGCTGTCAGGAGAGAACACCAAGACATTCCGTATTTGCTTAATAAAAACACGAAAAAGTCAAAAAGCCAGTAATATCAACGCTTTCTGGGAACGGTGGAGTGCAGATTGCTGCGGAAAACAGAATCGATATAACCACTCAAAATCCGCCGCTGGCGACAGCGTACCGGTTCGAGTCCGGTCACCGGCACCAAGAGCAGAGGACCTGCGCCGCAGGTCCTCTGCTCTTTTCTTTGAACGGGCAAAAGAAAATCCGGATATTAAAATTGTGGTCGTTTGGCCGGGGCAGTACCGGAGTGAGGCTTTCCTCTGCGATCCCACTGTTGCACTTGAGAAGATCCGATAAGCAGCATTGTATTCCTCGGAAAATCTACAATGCTGTGCGAGCCTGTCTGTCATCGCCTTTCAGGCCGCAATCAAAGTAAGAAAAAGCACGCCTGCCAAGCAGACGTGCTTTTCATTTTGTGTCAGGGGTTTTGGCTTTTCAGCGTCTTCCGCCGAAGCCGCCTCCGCGGCCACCGCCAAATCCGCCGCTGCGACCTCCACCGAAGCCACCGCCGCGGCTGCCGCCGCCGAAGCCGCTGCTACTGCTGCGGGGCGGGCGGGGCCGTTTCTTGGTGCCAACGCTGCCGGGACGGGGCTTGCCGTCCCGTCCGGCGGGGTACCAGAGGTGGTTGACGAACACATACCGCGTGCCGAAGCCGCCGGCGTAGCCGCCAGCTATCTCCCGAATGATCCGCACCACCACCCAAACGATAAAGATGGTGATGATCAGCGTCAGGAACAGGGCGGCCATGCCTATGTCCTCGTCCTCGTCGTACCAGTCGTCATAGTCGTTGTCGGGCTGGCTGCCGATGCTGTTCTCCGGGGACAGAGTGGTGGGCCAGTCGGTGTAGCGCACCTTCACGTTCATCTTGTAGCCGTAGGACTGGTCGGAGGCGGTGATGGTCAGTCCATCCGCCACCGTCACGCTGTCCGCGCCGGAAACTGTCCCCTCGGTGAAGTCGCCGGTCAGACCGGCGGGGTCGTGCCACGTCAGGGTCATGGCCCCCATCTTGGCCTCGTCAAACCAGCCAGGGGTGTAATCGTAGAGCACCGCGCCGCCGTCCAGCCCGTACATATACTCCTGCACCCAGCGGTAGGAGAACGTAAACGTCTCGTTCTTCTTGTAGGCGCGGTCCAGATAGATGTACATATAGCGGTTGTCGAAGGACAGGCGCTCGATGTTGTCGGTCAGGGCGGTCTTCTCCCGGATGGAGCCGTTGGGGATGCCGACCTTCAGCTCCTGCCCGTAGGGCAGCTCCTCCAGCGCCGTCCACGTCAGGGAGACGGTGATGGTCAGGCTGCCGTCGTCGGTGTTGGGCAGCACGTCCACGTCGTAGCGGTCGATGTAGTCGTAGTCCGCCCACGCGATGGCGGTGCAGCACAGCGCCGCCAGCACCGTCAGCAGCAGGATGTGCAGCTTCTTCAGCATCGCGCTCCCTCCTCCCTGTTGCCGCCTTGCAGCTGGCAAATATGGTCCATTTTGGCGCTCTCCGCCCGGATGGCGGCGCAGCGCTCGCTGTTCCAGACAGACGCCCAGTCGGCGGTGAGCATATTGCCCAGCGGGGCGCTGCTCAGCCAGCTCTGGCAGGGGATGATGCTGCCGTCCGGCGCAAGGGCCATGTTGCTCAGGCAGGCGCCGCAGCTGGGGATCAGGTGCAGTCCCAGTGCGCGCAGCGTCTCCTCCGGCAGCCAGCCGGGGCTGGTGAAATCCAGCTCCATGCCCAGCTCCTCCACCACGGCCGCCGCCTCTTGCAGCACTTGTGTCAGCGCCTGCTCCGTCAGACGGGTGGCGCGGCTCTCCGCGCCCTCGGCACTGCCGGAGGGGATCAGGCCGGAGCAGGTGGCGTACCGCACACCCAGAGACGCGGCAAAGCGCAGCGTGGCGGCATAGTCCGTGTTCAGGCTGCACAGCGGCGTGTTCACGGAGACGATCAGCCCCGCCGCCACGGCGTTCCGGATGCCCTGCACCGTCTTTTCAAAGCCGTCGGCGCCCACCAGCGCGTTGTGGATGGCGGGGTCAGCGCTGTACAGGGTGACCTGCACGCTGTCCAGGCTTGCGCCGTACAGCTTGGCGCACAGCTCCGGCGTCAATAGCTGGCCGTTGGTGTTCAGCCGGGTGACGAACCACTGGGCGGCGTCCACCAGCTCCACCAGATCGGCGCGGAGAGTGGGCTCGCCGCCGGTGAACGTGACCTGCGGGATATTGGCGCTTCGCAGGCGGCGGAGGATGTCCAGCCACTGCTGGGTGGACAGCTCCGGCGCGTCCGCCAGCGACTGCCCCGCGGCGTAGCAGTGCAGGCACTTCTGGTTGCAGTGCCACGCGCCGTCCTTGCGCATGGCGCTGAGCATCAGATCCATGCGGTGGGGCGCCGTCATCTCGGCGGCATAGTCGCCCAGCGACAGAACGCCCACCTCCGCCTCCGGCTCCTGTCCCCGGGCGATGGCCACCAGCGAGGTGAGCATCAGGAACAGATCCTCCGCCAGCTCGGTCTTTTTGGTGAACGGATAGGTCTTATGTGTCTCCGCCACGGCGGCGTCCGCCATGGCGTGCCAGTCGGACTCGCTGATCTCCAGCCCGGCAAAGGGCTCCAGCCTGTCCATAAAGTTGGCCAACAGAATGGCCCACGACAGGTTCAGCGGTACCAGCTTGTCGCCGTTGAGCAGCAGCAGAAACGGCGCGTCCGGCGCGTCCTCCCGCGGGGGGATCATGTGGATGCGGACAGCGCCGCGTCCCTTGGGGTCTAATGTAATGTGCCGCACGCAGCGCAGGTGCTTCCGGCAGTATCGCTGCTCCAGAAAAGTGGGCATAGGCAAGCCTCCCTTCCATGCATTCAGATGCGTAGAGTATACCACAGGCATCGGCGGATGGCAACAAAAACGCCCCGCCTTCCGGCGGGGCAGCGTGCGCTATGGTCAGTCGTTGACGTCGTAGAAGATACGCTCGCCATCCTCGGCCAGACCCAGCAGGTCGCGGGCCAGCGCCTTGATGAACTCCGGATCGTCCTTCTTGCTCAGATCAGAGCGGAGCGCCTCGTTGGCCTGTGCTTTCTCCTGCATCTGCTGGGTGAGGGCCGCCTCCTGCGCCCGCACATCCTTCAGCCGCCCGTAGACGTTGATGATCTCCACGCCCACCACCACGATGAGCACGCTCAGCACCAGCAGCAGGACAGCGCTGGGCTTTTTTTTGCGGGTCTTTTTCTGCGCCATGTCTGTCCTCCCCCTTTCGCGGCCCTTTTGACCGCATTCGTACCTCTATTGTAGCGCAGGCGCGGCGAAAAGGAAAGTGTTTTTTCAGGAAAATGGCGGCTTTTTTCAGCCACCGGACGGCGATCACCGCCGGACAGCACAGCAGACGGCAGAACTGCACCGCCGCGTCCAGCCAGAAATTCCACAGCGGGCGCAGCAGCGGCGGCAGCGTCAGCCCGTACAGCACCGCGCCCAGCGCCACGCCGGTGAGCATATACAGCCGCAGCTCCCCCTCCCCGATGCGCAGGGTGAACCACAGCAGCAAAAGCCCCAGCACGGTGATATACAGACCGTCGGCAAGGCCGGTGAGACGCCGGTCGCGGCGGCGGCGAAGCCGCACGGCGCGCAGCAGGTCATAGACCATGGCGGAGGCCGCGCCCAGCAGCGCCGCCGTCAGGTAGGCGGTCAGCTGTTGGGAGACATGATTTTCCATATCAGCCGAACAGCCGGGACAGGAACGACCCCTGCCGCACCTCCGTGTCCTCGTAGGTCACGGCGTCGA
>ERZ772820.2988-NODE-2988-length-11278-cov-8.745968_pt1 | contig 11278 bp, 6 predicted proteins | sample MGYA00511377_ERZ772820 | MGnify/ENA primary metagenome ERZ772820 (study PRJEB29015, sample SAMEA2737684) | human gut metagenome | biome: human gut; feature: human-associated habitat; material: faeces | place: China | collected 2012 ...
CGCGTTCACCGCGCCGAAGATGGCTGCCGCCGCCAGCAGCGCCGCACCGACGGTCAGCGTCCTGCGCCGCAGAACAAGAAAGCGCGGCTTCGCCGTCTCCCGTTTCCCGCGCTTTTTCCTCAAGGCAAACTGCAAAAACATCCGCATATCCTCCCCATTTTGTTTTGGTAGAGGGTATGCGGCGCTTTTCTTTTTCATACCGGGCGGAGCCCCGTGCGCGTCATGGGACAGGCCCGTCGTCTGCCGTCCGCGCACCGATTTTCGGCAGAATTTACTTTTTTCGTTGAGAAAATGCCGCGCTTGTGTTACACTGGATACAGCTATCATAGAAAAGGAAGAATGCATCCCTCTGCCGCATTCTGAAAATTCGATCATTTTCGGAGGAGAAAAAATCATGGAGATCAGAAAAGAAAAGAAGGATTCCGCGCTGTCAATGGCCATTGAGGGCCGTATCGACACCACCACCGCCCCTCAACTGGAAACGGAGCTGAAGGCCGACCTTGACGGCGTCACCGAGCTGCGTCTGGACTTTGGGCAGGTCGAGTACATCTCCTCGGCAGGACTGCGCGTGCTGCTGTCCGCGCAGAAGCTGATGAACCGTCAGGGCAAAATGGTGCTCACCCATGTGAGCGAGTCGGTGATGGAGATCTTTGAGGTGACCGGCTTCTCCGACATTCTGACCATTGAGTAACACCATGCGGACGATGAGCCCCGCCGCACATCGGACGGCGGACCGCTTTACCGCTCGGATGTTCCGTGGACTGTGGGTCCCTGCCATGCTCTCGTCGCTCGGCTGGGCGCTGAGCGATATGGCGGACGCCGTGGTGGTGGGGCAGCGGCTGGGCGCCGTGGGACTTGCCGCCATCGGTCTGATCCTGCCGGTCTACATGATCAACTGCATGTTTGCCCACGGCCTCGGACTGGGCGGCTCCGTTCGCTATTCCCGTCTGCTGAGTCAGGGCAAAACGCAGGAGGCCGCGGACAGCTTTCACGGTGTGCTCGCGCTGGCGCTGCTTTTCAGCGTCACGACCGCCGTGCTGGGCAGCGTGTTCATAGACCCGCTGCTGGCGCTGCTGGGCACGCGGAGCACAGACGGCGCGCTGTATGCCGCCACAAGGGACTATCTGCAGATCCTTGTCGCGGCCACGCCGCTGTTCTACCTGTCCAACGTGTTCAACTACTATCTGCGCAACGACGGGAGTCAGCGCCGAGCCGGCGCCGGCTCGGTCATAGGCAACCTCTGTGACATTGCGCTGAACATCACGCTGGTGCTGGCGCTGGACATGGGTACGCGGGGCGCGGCACTGTCCACCGCGCTGGGACAGATCATCACCATCGCCATCTATCTGCCTGGCTTTTTCGGTCAAAAGCACACGCTGCGCTTCGCGCTGCCGTGCGGGCACTGGCTCACCCCTGCCCTTTCCGCGCTGAAGGCGGGTATGGCCACCTCGGTGCAGTACCTGTACCAGATGATCTTCTTCCTCGTGTGCAACAATCTGCTGATCCGTCTGGGCGGCGAAACGGCGGTGGCGGTGTTCGACGTCATTCAGAATACCTCCTACCTGATCCTGTACCTGTTTGAGGGGACGGGGCGCGCCATGCAGCCCATCCTCTCCACCTATCAGGGCGAGCACAACCGGCAGGGAATGCGGAACACGGTGCGTCTCGGCTTTACAGCGGGACTGACGGTGGGCGGCGCGCTGATCGTCCTTGTGGAGCTGTGGCCCGCGGGAATGTGCCTGCTGTTCGGCATCGCCGGTTCGGCATCGGAGGCGCTGGCGTGTACCGCGCTGCGGCTCTACGGCGCGGGGGCGCTGTTCGCCGGCATCAATATCCTGCTGTGCAATTACTATCAGGCCTGCGAGAATGAGAAGCCGTCGTTCCTGCTGGAGACGCTGCGCGGCGCGGTGCTGCTCATCCCGCTGACGTTCGTATGCTACGCCTTTGGCCTGCAGCGCTTCTGGCTGCTGTTCCTGCTGACGGAGGCCGGCTCGCTGGCGGTGTTCCTGCTGCTGGGACTCGGCGGCCGCTATAAGAAGGCAGAGCTGCCGGAGGAGCGCATCTTCCAACGGACGATCCTCAGCAACGCGGAGGATGTGATGGACGTGTGCCGCGAGCTGGAGGCCTTCTGCGAAGTCTGGGGCGCGGACATGAAGCAGCAGATGTTTTCGACCATGACCGTGGAGGAGCTCGGCATGGCCATCTTGAAGCACGGCTTTCAGGGGCGGACGGACGGCTACCTCCAGCTGACGGCCATCATGGACGAGAGCGGCGTGCTGGAGCTGCACCTACGGGACGACGCCACGACCTTCAATCCCTTTGCGTTAGATACCTCCCGCGCCAGCCGGGACGAGGCTTTCGACATGGACGGCATGGGCGTGCTGGTCATCAAAAAGCGGGCGAAGGAATTTTTCTACCGGCGCTATCAGGGCTTCAACACACTGATCATCAAGATTTGAGGACAGAGAGGGAAAAGCGATGAAGGTCGTTTATTTCGGCAGCGACGTGTTCCTGTCGTGCTTTGAATATTTTGTGGAAAAGCATCAGGTGCTGGCGCTGTATACCTATCACAACGACGAGGACTATTTCACGGAATACGCCATCGTAAGGCGGGCCGGAGAGCTTGGCATCCCTGTTCACTATGAGGCCATCTCGCCGGAGGAGATCCGGCGGTACTTCACGGAGGAGGGCTGCGAGCTGTTTTTCATCGCGGAGTATGACCGCATCCTGACGCTGCCGGAGGAGTTTCCCGCGTTCCGCGGCATTAACACCCACAGCTCGCTGCTCCCGCAGGGGCGCAGCTATTACCCCATCGAGGGAGCCATGGAGCGCGGTCTGACGCGCACCGGCGTGACGATGCACAAGGTGGCGCAGCGATTGGACGGCGGCGATGTTCTGGCGCAGCATACCATTGACATAACCGCGGACACGGACAGCATCGACGTCTATCTGCAAAGCGCGGCATGGGCGCGCGAGACGGTCGAGGAGCTCCTCGAGCACCTCGACGACCGCTGGGCCGCCGGCCGGCCGCAGGCGGAGAAGCAACCCTACTGGAAGCGTCCCGCGTCCGAGCTGCTGACGCTGCATCCCGAAATGAGCCGGGTGGAGGCCCTGGCGATCTTCCGAAAATACAATTCCATGACTCAGGTGGAGCTGGGCGGCGCGTGGTTCTATGTGACCGCGATAGGGACCGGCACGGCCCCCCTGCCCTGCGGGGTGCAGCGTCTGTCCCCCACGCGGGCGCTCTACCGTGTAAGAGACGGTCATTTGCGGCTTCATATCCATCCGATGGAGGTGCGGACATGAAACGAGCAAGGAGCATACGGTTACAGCCCAAGCTGCTGCTGGGACTGGTGGCGATGGCCGCCGTCCTCGCGGCGATCCTGGCCCCCTCGATCGCTCAGCTGTACCGGGCGCGGATGGAGGAGCAATACGCCTCTCTCGCGTTCGGTCAGGCCTCCGTGGCGGCGGATCTCATCGACGGAGACCGCGTGGAGCAATACTACCGGACCGGCGAGAAGGACGCCTATTACGAGGAGATCCACCGCTACCTGCAGGATGTCAGGGAGAAGCTGGGACTGAAATACTTCTATGTGGTCGTGCCGGAGGATGAGGTCATGTACTACATCTGGGACGCGGGCGTTCCCGGCGAGGACGGCGTCTGCGACCTCGGCGACACCGACGCCTACTACGGCGGCGGCAACGAGCTGATGCACGGTGCCTTCGCCGTCGACGCGGAGCAGACCATCCTCATCACCAACAACGAGGAGTACGGCTATCTGGCGTCGGCCTACGTCGCCATCCTCAACAAAGCCGGCACACCGGTGGCGCTGGCCAGCGTGGACATCTCGATGGACATGATCGACCAGCAGATCCGGCAGTTTCTCGGCCTGACGCTGTGCGTGGTGCTGGCCGTTCTGCTGCTTTCCATTTTCGCGTACTACTACTATGTGCGGCGCATTCTGATCCGTCCGCTGAGGACTCTGCACCACGCCGCCATCGGGCTGGTGGAGAGCAGGATGGAGGATCTTTCTCACTTCCGGGTGGAGGTCAACACCGGCGACGAGCTGGAGGAGCTTGCCCATTCGTTTCAGTACATGGTGTCGGAGCTGAATGAATATATTCAAAATCTCAGCCGCGTCACCGCGGAAAAGGAGCGCATCGGCGCGGAGCTGGACGTGGCGCGCCACATTCAGGCGTCCATGCTGCCCTGCATCTTCCCCGCCTTCCCCGAGCGCCACGAGTTCGACATTTACGCCTCCATGACTCCGGCGAAGGAGGTCGGCGGCGACTTCTACGACTTCTTCCTGGTGGATGACGACCATCTGGCGCTGGTCATGGCGGACGTGTCCGGCAAGGGCGTCCCCGCGGCGCTGTTTATGATGATCTCCAAAACGCTGCTGAAATCCGCCGCGCAGAGCGGTCTGTCCCCGAAGGCCGTGCTGGAAAAGGTAAACGATCAGCTCTGCGAAAACAACGAAGCGGAGATGTTCGTCACCGTTTGGCTGGGCATTCTCGAGATCTCCACGGGAAAAATGAAGTGCGCCAACGCAGGCCACGAGTATCCGGCCATCATGCGCCGCGGCGGCTCCTTTGAGCTGTTCAAGGATAAGCACGGCTTCGTGCTGGCCGGCATGGAGGGCGCCCGATACCGCGAATACGAGCTGGAGCTGGACGCGGGAGACCGTCTGGTGGTCTACACGGACGGCGTGCCGGAGGCCACGAATGCCTCCAACACGCTTTACGGGACTGACCGGATGCTCCGTGCGCTGAACGCCGCCGAGGGCGGCTCGTGCCGTCAGCTGCTGGAGGCTCTGCACCGCGATGTGGACGAGTTCGCGGGCGGCGCGGACCAGTTCGACGATATCACCATGCTCTGCATCGAGATGAAGTCGTCGGGCATGAAAAAGATCCGTCTCGCGCCGACGCTGGAGCAGCTGCCGCAGGCCACCGACTTTTTTGAGGGCATTCTCGCCGAGGCAGGAGCCTCCATGAAGGTGGTCGCTCAGGTCAACGTGGCGGTGGACGAGATCTTCTCCAACATCGCCCGCTACAGCGGCGCGACCGGCGTCGTGCTGGGCTGCTCGCTGAAGGACGGCAGGGCGACGCTTCGCTTTTCCGACAACGGACGGCCCTATGACCCCACCGAAAAGCCCGACCCGGATACAACGCAGTCGGCGGAGGAGCGGGAGGTCGGCGGCCTTGGCATCTTCATGGTGAAGAAGCTCATGGACGAGGTGACCTATGAATACGCGGACGGGTCGAACATCCTGACGCTCGTGAAGAGCCTTTGACCGATCGTACCGGGTCGCCTCCCATCCCGCAGCGGAGCATTTCCGGAAGAGTTTTGACAGAGGAAACACGATGAGCAAACTCGCCGCGCAGCTCAGCAGGAGCTGAGCCGGCACGAGATACAAAGAGGCCCATCTGCTTTGGCAGATGGGCCTCTTCTCTTTGTTTTGCCTGAGGGAGCGTGTTCCCGTTACTTGTTGTACGCTCTATAAAGGAACGTCACGATCTGGCCGCGGGTGCAGTCGTTGTCGGAGCCGAACAGGCCGCCGCCGATGCCCTCGGTCACGCCGTTGGCCGCCGCCCACGCTACTGCGTCAGCAAAATAGCTGTCGGCAGGGACGTCGGAGAACTCCGCCTTGCCAGCCGCCTTCGCATTCAGGGCGCGGGCGAGGAAGGTCACCGCCTGCGCGCGGGTGCAGGTCGCGTCGGGAGAGAACGTGCTGGTCGTCGTGCCGGTGGTGATGCCGTTTTCGATGGCCCAAGCGACCGCCTTTTCATAATAGCTGCCGGAGACCACGTCGGTCATGCCGGACGCAGCGCCCTTCGGCTCGGGAGAGCCGGCGGCGCGCCACAGGAAGGTCACGATCTGCGCGCGGGTGCAGGGCTGCTCGGGAGCGAACAGGTCATTGCCCACGCCGGTGGTGATGCCGTTCTTGACCGCCCACTTGACGGCCTCATAGAAGTACGCGTTGTTGGGCACGTCGTAGAAGAAGTTCAGCATGGAGTTGTCCTCCATGAAGGTCGCCTTGACCTCGACCTTGCCCGCGGGCATGGTGAAGGTGTACTTGCCGTTGCCCTTGTCCTTGAGCGTCAGCTCATTGCCGTTCTTGTCGGTGACGGTCAGGGTCTCGAGGACGTAGCCGCTGTCGGGCTTGACGGTGACGGTCACGGTGTCGCCCTTGGAGGCACTCTTCGGGCTGACGGTCACGCTGCCGTTCTTGGTCTTGCTCGGGGTAGAGACGGAGTAGGTCGGGTCGTAGGAGCTGCTGCCGCCGGAATAATTGTAGCTCCAAGAAGCGGTAAGAGTAACATTCTTCGTAACTTTGTAGGAGCTGCTCACCTTGGTGCTGCCGTCATACCAGCCGTTGAAGGTATAGCCGCTGCGGTAGGCAGGCGCGGGGAGGGTGATGGTCGTGCCGCTGGCCACATTGTATGTGGTGTCAGCAGTTGCACCATCGTTATACTTCAGGGTAAGCGTGACCTTCTGCTCAGTCGCAGCCTTCAAATCGGTGACGGTATCGCCGGGCTTTGCGGCAGCCAGAGCATCATCCATACTGGTGTAGTAGCTGTAGGTGCTGCCATCGGCGCTCTTGACCTCGGCTCTGACCGAATCAGCCAGATAACCAGTGCCTTTCAAATCAGTGGTGAAGCTGCCGCCGGAGATAAATTTCTTGAGATTCTCACTTGAGATCTCACCTGTGAACTCACCACCGGTCACAGATAGTCTGATTGTTGCGATGGATTCTTCAGTGTTTTGACTCTGTTTGGTTGCCTGATAGATTGCCTTGGGTCCAGAAATGCTTCCGCCGGAGATAGTCACGTTGATTGGGAGATTGGTGGTATGCTGGACAATAGCAATACCAGCGCCATCCGTCGTGGGACCGCCAGAATTTGCCTCGCTCTTAAATTCACCACTGCCGGAAATCGTAGAATTGTCTACCGTCAACTTACCCGCACGGACTTCAATGCCGGTGGCGCCGGAAACGACGGAATTTTCAATAGAGAACGCGGTGTCTGTGCAGCCGGCCTGATAGATTCCATGACCGGAAACAGTGATGTTAGCACCGTCCATCGTCAGCTTATTGCTTGTGGAGCCAGCAATCAGGCCATTCACGGCAATACCATTGCCACCGGTGACCGTACCCTTAAATGTCACCTCAGCAGCCGTGCAGGATTGATCAAAGGCCAGCGCATACGCATTGGCTGTTGTGCTCATGGTAACATTGCTTTCTACCGTTAACTTTGCCGTTTCATTTACCCACACAGCAGCTGTGGAGCCTTCGCCAGCAAAGGTCGTTTCAATCGTGCCATTCTGAATGGTCACATTTCTATAAATATCAAGAACTGAACGATTGCAGCTCAGCTTTTTACCGCCAAGATCCAGAGTCAGATCTTTTCTGATTTCCAGCCGCGAACTGAGATCCACGTCCTTCAGCAGCTTTACGGTATCACCGTTCTGCGCGGCTGCGATGGCGGCAGTAAAGGTCGCACAACCGATTTCCCGACCGTTCCGAATCACCACCGCGACATCAGGAACCTCGACCCATGTGCTGCTGGTTCCATCGTACTCCTTGACGGTGTAGCTACCGGTGCTCTCCGTGCTGACGCAGAGCTTCTTGTTGCCGCTGACGCTGCCGTCATCGAAGGTATGGATCTCCGCTTTGGAATCCTTGTCGATGAAGATCTTCGGTTCAAGCTTGTTCGCGGTGGTATAGGTGTTGATTGCGATGGTATCGACCTCGGTGCGGACCAGCTTCAGCGGGTTCTGGCTCGCAACATTGCTCCAGATACCGGAAATGTACTCGTCTGTACCGGTGGTGCTGTTGCTGATTTTGCAGTTCGTCATGGTCGCGCCATGCGTGCCATAGAGATTGATCGCAATATAGTAATTGCCACTGATGTTCACGTTGGTGAACTCGGTGCTCGTACCGCCGCAGAGGAAGATCGCGAAGCGGGCGGTGCCGGTCATGGTCAGATCTTTGATCTTGATGCCGGTACAGTAGAGATGGCTAGCTGCATTGCCGAAGTAGAGCGCGCTGCCGCCGCTCTGCGTCGGGTCTGTCGTCGTGGCGCAGGTAATGGTCTTGCCATTGCCGTCGAGCGTCAGACCGTTCAGCGCCTTGGTGATGTTCACCTGCTCGTTGAGGGTAATATCGTCGAGCAGCTTGACAGTGTCGCCGGTCTTGACATTGGCAAATGCCTCCGAAAGCGTTGCATACGCCCTGACCGAGTTGCCGCCAGCGTCCACGATCTGTGCAGCCATGCCGGGCGCAGCCGTGAAGTTGCCGTCAGTGTCCTTTGTAACGCCGATTCCAGCGCTGATGACGAAGCTCGGAGCTTTGCCGTCCACCTTCTTCTCAGGGGCGACGTTCGGGTCAAAGTCCACGAACTTGCCGCCACGGATGTCAACCACAGCAGATTTGTTCTCGTAGTTCTTATCGATGCAGTTGATGAGGTATTTACTCGAGCCTTCCCACTTCTGGAGCAGCTTGAACTCGCCGCCGTTGATGGTCAACGTGCCACTTTCGACTTGCACCACAGAGACGTTGCCGACAAATCTGCCGTTTTCGATGGTCAGGTTGCCGTTCTTCACATTGATGGTGTAGCAGTCATTCTCCTTGGCTTCGATCGAGCCGTTGCCGGTGATGGTGACCTCCGCCTCAACGTTGATGAGCTCATAAGTTTGTTTGGTCTCGTTCCAGATGTCTTCAGTGTTGTAGATTTTCTTCCCGTTCAGATCCAGCGTGATGTTCTTGTCGATTGTCAGCATGGTGTTCTGAATGACATCCGCCAGCAGCTTGACGGTATTGCCATCCTCCGCCGCCGCGATGGCGTCCGCCAGCGTCGCATACTTCATCTCGCCGATTTGAGCGACTTCCGCTCCTTCCGCCATTGCCGAAACAGACAGCAGCGCCAAGGCCATTGCCAGCGTCAGCAAAACGGATAGCAATTTACGTTTCATAAAAGGTCCTCCTACAAGTATATTTTCCGCGGCTCCCCGCGGGCGAGCACAGCACATCTGTTCCCGGTCGGGAACAGAAAAGGGGCCATGGCCCCTTTTTGCACTTTATGGCGATATCATAGCACGCCCGTGTAAAAAAATCAACCTTTTTCCTGTAAGGAAATGACAAATTTCGCGCGACATTTTTCGAGAATCCGTGCATTTCGCCAAACCCGCCTTGCCGCTTCGCGTCGCTGCCGTATTTACTTGGCAAAGCGCCCGCTTTGCACTATGTTAAAGCGTCCTAAAACGGAGGGCGCAGAGCGGCAGAGAGCATAAATATTCCGTTAAGCGGTCGTCTCGTGCCTTTCCGTACGCTTTTTCCGCGCATAAATAACCGTGTGAATGGTAAAATTCTACAAGGCCGCGAGGATTTTCGGCGCAAGATTGTCAAGAATTTGAGAACCGCTCCGCGGGGGCTTGACATTTGCGCGCCGCCGTAGTATCTTCACGTCAACAATTGAATAGGCTCAATTCAGTTGAGCGAGATAGAGGCGCGGCCGACAAGAGTACCGAGTCCGTACGGAGCAGAGATCCGGGACAAAGGGAAAGGGGAAGCCGCCGAAGTGGGGAACGGTTCCTGTGCCGTTTTCTGCTGGCTCGTCGGAGAAGATCCGCCGGACTGTCACAATTTGTGGAGCGCTATCGAAGAGTCGGCAGGCCGTTTTCGGTTTTGCCGGTATTGCAGATTATCAGCCGTAAATGCTCCACGCGAGCATTTACGGCTTTTTCTGTTTCCGAACTCGTTGGCGCGGACAACGAAGGGCCGACTCCCCCCACGGAGCCAATTTCCATTCAGAAAGGAAGCAACACCATGAACCTCAGAAGAACCATCGCTACCCTGCTCGCAGCCCTCATGCTGCTTGCCCTCACCGCCTGCGGCGCGGGCACGACGCCCCCCGCGCAGGACGCAAACGACCCGGCAGAGGAAACAGCTCCTTCCACGACCGAAAGCAGCCAGTTCCGCGTCGGCATGGAATGCGCCTACGCGCCGAGCAACTGGCAGGAGAGCGCCGCGACCGACACCAACGTTCCCGTGGAGAACGTCGCCGGCGCTTACGCCGAGGGCTACGACGTGCAGATCGCGCGCATCCTCGCCGATCAGCTCGGCAAGGAGCTGGTCATCGTCAAGCTCAGCTGGGATGGCTTGATCGACGCGCTCAATCAGGGCCAGATCGACGCCATCATCGCCGGCATGATGGACACCGCCGAGCGCCGCGAGTCCATCAACTTCTCCGACCCGTACAAGGAAACGATCTACAGCATGATGGTGCTCGCCGGCTCGCCGTATGAGAACGCGGCCTCCATTCAGGACTTCTCCGGCGCCGCCGTGCTCGGCCAGCAGGGCACCGCGCTCGACGATGTCATCGACCAGATCGAGGGCGTCGAGCACCTCAGCCCCGTCGGCAGCGTACCCGACATGATCTCCCGCCTGCAGCAGGGCACCTGCGACGCCATCGTCATCAACGAGGAGAGCGCCCCGGGCTACCTCGCCTCGAATCCCGATTTCCGTCTCATCACCTTCAGCGAGGGCAACGGCTTCACGCTGCCCGCCAAGGGCTCCTGCGTGGGCCTGCGCAAGTCCGACACCGAGCTGCTCGCGCAGATCAACGAGATCCTTGCCACCATCGACAGCGACGCGCGCACCGAGATGTGGAACACCGCCGTCGCCAACCAGCCGAAGTAACCGGCGGCTCCACGCCGCATAAGGAGGAAGCACCATGAGAGGAACCCCTGCGTCCCGCGGTCAGAGCTTCATCGCACGGGACCACCGTTATGTCTATCTGGGCGGCAGCGTCATCGCCCTCGTCGGCCTGAGCCTGTGGTATTCCGCGCCCAGTCCGTACAGCTTTCTGCCCGCCGGCTCCGTGCCCGGCACGGCGCTCGCCGCGGTCTGCTATTTCTTTTTGGTCGTCAGCACGCTGGCGCTGCTCGTGAAATGGACGCACTGGAACAGCTACGGCGAAACCATTCTCAAGCGCCCGGCCCTCGTGCGGCTGAGCCGCTATCTCTCCTATCTGGACGCCGCGGCTGCCGCGCTGCTCGCGCTTGACCGCTTCGTGCTCAAGCTCGCCTACGTCGTCCACGCCGCCGTCCACGCCGAGAGCAACCCCACCGGCACGCTCTCCTCCATGGTCTACATGGCCTACAACCAGCGCTCGCTCTTTGTCACCGGCGTGTGGACGACCGTTCAGCTCGCGCTGGCCGGTACGGCGATCGCGTTCGTGCTGGCGCTTCTCATGGTCTTTCTCCGCATTCAGGAAC
>ERZ772820.2992-NODE-2992-length-11274-cov-2.939032_pt1 | contig 11274 bp, 15 predicted proteins | sample MGYA00511377_ERZ772820 | MGnify/ENA primary metagenome ERZ772820 (study PRJEB29015, sample SAMEA2737684) | human gut metagenome | biome: human gut; feature: human-associated habitat; material: faeces | place: China | collected 2012 ...
CTGGAATACTAACACAGCGTCTGAATACGGCTGCTTATACATTTTTGAGGAAAATTTGAGATACTCAATGTAATCCTGCTTATTGTTTCTGAGATGCTCATTGATTTCAAACCAGGCTTGTTTTACAACTTCATACTTATCGTGCTTATCCATTTAAGTTCCCCCTCTTTTATTTTTCAAGAATATTTAAGAGCCGTTTCAAAAGCTCCTTATTCTTTCCTGCGTCTGTCATATCCATGATGTTGAGTGCATATCTTACTCCTTCAACAAAGCCCAGAGCGTGAGCGTCATCAATTACATTCGCTTGCAGTTCATATTCTTCCTCTTGAAGCTGAATTAATCTCTCTTTCCGCTCTTTGTAGGTTTTCACCCAATGGGTCTGAGCATTATCTGCTTCGTAATCATTTTGAAAGTTTATCATTATCTCTTCCAAAATATCGAATTTGCTTTTCTTTGGCATTTCAGTATTCATGGTGTTTCTCCTTTCGGGTATAAAAAAAGACACTCAACATTACTGATGAGTGTCCGATATGCTTTGTTATGTTATAATTTAAGTGACGAATGTTTATACTCAGGTGAGTTTTTGATCTTTTCTACTATATAATATGGTATATTAGGTATCTCTGAATAAGTCGTTTTATCTGATATATCAAAGTAAATAAGCTCTGATTTGCGTTTAGGAGCTTGTTCCTTTGCTGGAAAACGGTAAACATTTTCTACTTGTTTGTAATTTTTATTGTTCTTGGCTATTTCCAATTTGCATGGCACGCCTAATATATTGCGAAGTTTGAATTTGGATAATTCAGTCGCTGTAAAAGGTCTGCCTCGCCAAGACTCTAGGTGCAGACGTAGTTCTGCCTTCTCGTAATAAGAATAGGTATAATCTCTTGAAAAAGTTTTTATTTTTTCGTTTTCAGTTATCTCCCACAATATAGTTACTTTTGGTAGTGGTCTATTAAAAGATTGATGTTTGCCAGTAAAAATAACACCTATACATACAGCGTTATGTATTCCTTGTGATAAACTGCTCATAGTAAGTATTCCCCTTATATTTAGTATATTGACTAAATTATACAATACTTACTGCATTGTTGTCAAGCTCTTTAAAAAGCGGTATCACCCTCATATAGATCATTCTCAGAGCTGTCATCAACGATAACATTTCCGTCAATGTCAAACTCAACGCATTCGTCATGATTGTTGTCCCAAATTAAAACAATGGCGTCTTTAAATTCGGAAAGCGTTACTTCACTAATATACATATCATGAATTATATTTTTAAGTGCTTGCTCCTGCGTCATACCAAAACGTTTTGCAATGCACTCAAGCTTCTCTTTGTATGATAAGCCGTCATTTATAATTTCTTTTTGCATTTTAAAACCTCCACGTCAACTAAAATGGCACATCTTGACTAGGATCGCACTCGCTAAATCTGCAATCACAATTATGTATTAAATCTAAGGCGTCTTTTAAGCTAAAGCCCAAAGAACTTGCCTCACTGTTGTATACTTCTTCAACTATCGTTTTAAGTGCTTGCTCCTGCGTCATACCAAAACGTTTTGCAATGCACTCAAGCTCCTCATTGTATGACAAACCGTCTTTAATTATTTCAATATCTTTTTGCATTTTCTCACTCCTGTTCTTTTAACCTTATATCCACATATTTTCTAACATAAACCGAATTTCTGTTCGGATAGTCATCACTCTCCATCAAAAAGCGATAGCCGTCCTTTTTCAGCTGTTCAGAAAACTTCTCGACCTCATCGGGTAAACCCTGTATTCTTAGTTTTATCATATTTTATACCTCCTCGTTTTCTTATATTTTGCAAAAGACTAATAACACTATAGCAGTAACAGCACACCCTATTATATATGTATTGCGTAACATCTCAATTTGGCTGAAACAGCTATCACCATTTACGGACAGCTTATGAAAGCATTTTTTTATGTACTTTATATTTGCAAGTATTATCAGTGCTTTAACAAAGAACCAAGAAATGAATATTTTAATTTGCATTTCCGAGTTTGTTTCAAACGCTACCCTGATACCAGTGATAATGCCTGCAAATACAAACAGCGAAAGCATTAATAGCTTGAAATTTATAAATTCATAGTTGTGCTTCATAAATACCTCTTGACCGATTTGTCTATAACATTTGTACTTTATAAGTAGTTTTTCAAGATAGAGCTGAGTACGTCATAAATAGTTCTTTTATCAGAAAACCAAAAATGTGCATATGCCATTTCAAGCCGTAATTGTACAAGAGGAGGATGTTTTTTTAATGTAGAAGTTGAAATACTCATAATATCAGCTATTTCAGGCAAAAGGGAAGCATAGCTTTCCTTAGAACCCCAATCATAGTCAGAAAGTAATTGTTCGATAAAATTGGCAGTATCAGTTTTTGCTTTATTAAGTATTTCTTTTACCTTTATCTTATCATTAAGAGCATAATATAACATAAGGTTTCTTTCATCATACTTAGCAGAAAATTGAATACCCGACAGGCTAAGACCATTTAAAATACTATTTGCGTGTGATGTTTTTATCATTAGAAACTGCCTGTTTGGTATTTCTTTTGCCACCTTACAATCATAATTTAACCACATTCCCTTTGAGAAATCTTCGATTCCTTTTATTTTCTCATTATTCATATCTCTACCTCCCAGCCCCTGCCCCGTTGCAGGGGCTTTCTTCCTTTTATAAGATAAATTGATCCCCTTTAGCTATCTTTTTCAGACAGCATCAATTATCTTTCCTTTTTCTTTCGGCTGAACATCACGATAGCAGCTCCTGCGAGAATGATAGCCACGCTGCACAGTGCTGTTCTGCCGTCTGAGTCATTGTCCATTACACCAGTGTTCGGCGTGTCGGGTGCTTTTTCGTTGACCATATCTGTGTCAACTGTCTGTGCATATGCCACTGTGACCTGCTTTGAGTCGGCAACAAGATAGCCATAAGGCACTGTGCTGCCGTCCTCTGTGATAGTGTATGTTCCTATCGGAACGCCCTCGAACTTTGCAAGACCGTCCTTGTCGGTGATCGCAGGAATGTTTATCTCTCTGCCTGTGTCTGATACACCCGAAAGAATAAATCTAATGCCCTCAACGTTCGTCATATCAGCAGTTTTCTTATGCACTTGAATTGTACCTGTCTGCTCAGCGTTCAAAATGTCAGTATCAACAGTTTCAGCATAGGTTACTGTGACCTCTTTTTCGGCGGCTACAAGATAGCCGTATGGAACGGTCTTTTCGTCCTCGATGACCTTGTATGTACCTATTGGCACGTTCTCAAACTTTGCTATGCCGTCTTTGTCTGTTTCAGCCGGAATGTTTATTTCACGTCCTGTGTCTGATGTGCCCTTCAGATAGAAGGTTATACCTGAAATATTCAGATCACCCTCTGTTCTCTTGTGTACCTTGATAGTACCTGTCTGCTCGTTGTTGATTATTTCTGCGTCAACAGTTTCTGAGTAGATAACAGTGACCTCTTTTTCATCGGCAACAAGATAGCCGTAAGGAACGGTTTCCTCGTCCTCGATAACCATGTATGTACCTACCGGTACGTTCTCAAAGACCGCTATGCCGTCCTTATCGGTAGTCGCAGGAATGTTTATCTCTCTGCCGCTGTCTGATGTACCCTTCAGATAGAATGTGATACCCTCAACATTCTTCTGACCCTCTGTTCTTTTCTGAACCTTGATTGAACCGGTCTTTTCCTCGTTGGTGACCTTGACTTCTGCGGTTGTGTTATACTCAACAGTGACTTCCTGCTCATCAGCAACAAGATACGCTGAAGGAACTGTGCTGCCGTCCTCTGTTACTGTGTACTTGCCGATAGGGAGGTTTTCAAAGAGTGCCTCGCCGTTTTCATCGGTGAAAAGCTCACGCTCGATGTCGCTGTTCGTGTCGGAGATACCCTTGACAACGAATCGTATATCCTTAATGTTGAGGTTGCCTGTTGTTGTCTTTGTGACCTTGATAGAACCCTCTTTAAGGTAGTTCGTCATTTTGGCATAAACCGATACGCCCTCTTCGGTTATCTCAAAAGGATAGAGAGTATCGTCAATGATATACTCTTCAGGTGCTGCGATCTCGTGGTAGAAATACTTGCCGTAGCCAAGTGAGAACGTTGCAATGCCGTTTTCATCAGTAATGCCTGTCGTTATCTGACGCTCGTTCTCGTCCAAAATCTCAAATTCGCAGTTTGGCAGCAGCTCACCACCGAGGTTTTTCTTGGTGATGATGAAAGGTGCTGTCCAAGGTGAGTTCTTAACAGACACTTCTGATCCAAAATCAGCAGTATCTGTTGCTATCTTCACGGTCTGAGGCTCGCTGTTCAGCGAATAGCCTTTAGGTGCTTCTATCTCTGTAACAGTGTAGCTATAGCCCTGATAGATGTCCTTTGTAATAACAGCTTTTCCGTTTTCATCGGTTGTAACTGTGTCGATAATGTCGCCCTTTTTGCGTATCGTTATGCCGCCGCTTACTACTATATCCTCAGCTGCTGTTATTTCAAACTTGGCTCCGCTGAGATATTTTTTGCCGCTTTCGTCAGTTTTGTAGATAACAAGCTCGCCCTTGTCTACAGATGTTCTCTGATTATCTACTACTGTTTTGCTTGTTTTATCAGCCTCAACAGTTACGTCTGTTTTGGTTTTCAGTGCATAGCCATTAGCTGTAGTTGTTTCCTTCCAGTAATAGCTGCCCTGCGGCAGACCTGAAACGTGGATATTTCCGTCAGCGTCAAGTGTCATATCTGTAGCGTTAGCCTGTGAAACAGTTGAGCTGAATGTATACTTGCCGTCGCTGCCTGTTGCCTTGATGAATAGATCGCTGTCGCCGTTCTTCATAACAAGGTTGAATTTAACAGCTTTCAGCTTGTCGGCAACGTTTGTTTCCTCGTTTCCGAAGAAATCAATGAAGTTCTTTTCAAGGTCAGCGTTGCCTGTAGGCATATCAATTTTCAGCTTGATATATGCCTTAACAGGGTCTTTGTCCTCATAGCAGGAAACCACCATTTCCTGAACGTCTGAGCCGCCCGAAAGGATAAGAGGTGAACACTCATCTATGTGTTCAACATACTTGCCCTTTGTCTTTGTGAGCGTGAAAACAACGTTTTTCAGGTCTTTCTCATTGTCTGCTGTGATAGTCATATTTGAGCCTGAGCGTGTAACAGTCACTGAGTTCGGCTTTGAAACGCTGAACTGTGAAAGGCTGTCAAGCTTAACTGTGGCTGTCCACTTGCCTGTCTTGACATCATATTTTGCAGGATATGTTGCGCTTTTTCCTATGATATTCTTATTCTTTGACGTACCATTCGGAACATCATAGTGCGAAACCATTTCAGACTTCATCTTTTTGTAGCACTCGACCAACTCTTGGTGATGAGCAGAAGCGTTGCTGCCGTTGTAGCTATATGCGTTGAGTAACTTTGTTTCGTTGCTTGAAAGGCTTGCTGAACTGCCGTCATAGTATCTTGCCGAAACAGCCTGAGCCATTATGCTTGAAGCACATATCTCGGTATCCTTAGAGTAGCCGTACTGAGTTTTTCCCTTGTAGCTGTAAATGCAAAACTCCTTGATCTGTCTTTGCATACTGTCAGGAACGTGACCACTTTTTAAATATTCATCAAGCGTTTCCTGCTTAGAGGTTGTACCACTTGTGTGCAGCTTATCGAAGTTGATACAATAAGCATAGCTGCCGTCAGATGTTGAGAAATACGGCACTGAGCTTGCCCAGTAACCTGTGAAGTGTGTGTCATTGGACTTACCAGTTTCAATGTCATAGCCGTTCGGAAGTCCTGAGCCTCTAAAATCATAGCTCCATTCATTGAGCCACTCCTGTGTGGCTTTGTTTGTGCTTGAAAACGCTGAGGCTGTTATGCCCTGCGTTAATGCCGACAAGCTGAGCAGGAGAGCCATTGCAGCACTGCTCAGCCTTTTGAAAAGCGTTTTTCTTTTCATTTGTCCTTACCTCCTAGAATTTTTTATCTATCTAAAAAGCCGTGTGGCTTGAATTTTTGCAATAAAAAAAGCAACTCGAAATTCTCGAATTGCTTTAAAGTGTATATTCAATTTTCACTTTTTGTATTCTTGCGCTATTAATAAGTCAAGTATATCTCCCATGCAGGTTTTCCGCCTGAGTTTATTGCTGAACCATCGCCGTGCCATTCTTGATAGAGTGTGATATGTGATGAATCTCTACCAATTACATTATATAGGTCATCAAGATGTCCCTTTACTTTACGATAAAGCTCGTCATATGAGGAGTAAGTGTCAGGTGAAACCGTATCAGGTGTACCCCACGAGTTATCTTCAAGGTTTGTGTTTCGCTCCAGTGTTTCGTAACATTCTTCAATGGAAGAATATCCACATTCTTCATAAATGGAAGAAATGAAGTCCCATGATTGTGTTCTTGAATAAGCATTCAGTTCTCTGCAAAGTCTGTCTATATCATTCTGTGTCAGCTTAAACTTTGGCTTAGCCGTTGTAGTTGTAGTCGGCTTTGGCTTCGGGGCTTGCGTTTTCTTTGCCGTTGTTGTCTGCCTTGTAGTCGTTGTCTGACGCTCTGTCTGTCTTTCTGTCTGATGTTCGGTCTGAGGAGCTTGTGTTTCCGCAGGCTGATAGTTGTAGTTGCCGTTTCCGTTGTTGGTGGTGTTTCCGCTGTAGCTCTGACCGCCGTTGTTTACTGTTCCGCCATTACTAGCCTTAGAGCTGTTCGCCTTGGCAGTGTTCTTTGGAGCAGTCGATGATTTAGAACTGCTTGTGCTTTTTGTGCTTGCAGACGTTCCCGTTGTGGTAGCCGAAAAAGTTGTTTCCTCACACTGAGAGGTCAGTGTGGCTTCTGTTGTGGTAGTTGCCGAAGCTTCTGTGCTTGAAGCCGTTGTGGTTGCCTTTGGAGGGGCTGATGATGTGTTGTCTGTGTTGCCACAGGCGGTTATGCTTATCATTGTCGCACTGATTATCAAGGCGGCTATGGCTTTCATTGTGTTCTTCATATGGTTTTCCTCCTTTTTTAGACTTGACATATAGTTTAAAAAGTAGTATACTAGAAAAAAGAAAAGGTAAACCGTATAGACGGTTGTCCTCAGTTTTTGATTATGTAAAAAATAACCGCAACTTTTGGTCGAGGGCGGTTATTTTTTTATGCTTTTTATCAGCTCGTTGAGAGCGACAATCAGCACGATAGTCAAGACAAAGAAAGCTAAGTCAATTCTATCACCTCCCGAATATCCTATTTTGCCTGAGCCTTTCGGCTGACAATATTCAGACCATTCCGTGTGGGAGGACACCGCCTACCGTTTAAGGTTACCTTTTCCAAACTAGATTATATCACAATTGATTTGTGATGTCAAATATTGCTGTTTAATTTTGAGCGTTTATCGCATTGATGATATCCTTGATGAGCTCTGTTTTATTTCCATTGCTTAGGTCATAGTATTTATAATCGCCTAATGACGGCATGATGTTATTTACATCTACATCGTCTATTTTAACTATGTACCAGCCTTTTTTCTTGTTTGTTAGCGCTGACATTATTGTTTTAAGTTCCAACTGTCCGTAATTTGATGACAGTGTCGCATTACTAAGAAAGAGAATGGCAAAATCACTTTCTTCTATACCTGCAAGGATTGATTCCAGCAGGTGAGAACCTACGCTTATGTCTTTTTTGTCTATCCAAAGATCAATGCCGCTGTATTCAAGGGCTTCTGTTATTTCATAGACCAATTCCTTGTTAGCGTGGCAGTATGATATAAATACTTTTTTCCTCCTAATATGAGTATTAAAGTTGTATCCCTTCTTGGTGAGATCTGATTTTGAACAGAAGAAATAAGCGTCACTGAACATTTGCGTTATATCTTCTTTGCTGCAACTAGGTGGTATAGTCGCCATATTGAATTTTCTGTTGCAAAATTCAATGATCAGTTCGTGAAGCCCCAGTGAAGGTTCTTTTCTCAAATCATATTTCTTGATAATGTTTTCAATGAGCTGTCCCTCATTTTGTTTCGCTTCAATTGAAAGGTAAGAAACAAGGTTATATGGAATATTACATACAAATAAAACGATACAGCCGTTGGAAGATACGACTTGGTTTATTTCAGACACTGCGTCAATGTAGGCTTCTCGATTTTCGTAGGGTATTAAAATGGTAGCATAGTATTTCATTTTCGTTCCTTTATATATTATGATCTGTTTGCTGTCAACGTCAGCAAACGCCTTGACGTTAAGTTCGATTTGAAATAGAGCTGCATACCATTTATAAAATTTTAACGGCTCATCAGATATTGCTGAGAATGGTATCGATATGAGTGAACTATTTTTCTTGTCATATCTGTTATACAGCTCTTTTAACTGAGATGTATTGAGTAACATCGCACACACTCCATTCTACCATATTATTCATCATGTGTCAATTATCTGCTATTCTTCGCTAAGTATTTTATGATACACAAAAAGCGTTGCAAAGCAATCACCCAAGCTGTTATGTGCTTCCTCATGCTCAGCCCAATCATAATCATAGTACGCTGCCGCTGTTGTGAGTTTCTGCCACTTATAATCTTCATGATATACACTGTATTCACCGTAAATTTCAGCGAATTGTATCATCACATCTTCAGTACGAAAGGCGTTGCACTCCTCAGATGTTATGATATCGCTTCCCACAAGAAAATTCAAATCAAAATCAACGTTATAGCCGATTATCCAGTGTGCCTGTGATAATATCGCATATAGTTCAGCGGCTTTCTCGTTTATATATGGTGCGTCAGCTACCATTTTTGGCGAGATATGATTAACACTTTCTGCTTTTGACCATTCTTTGTGCCTGATCGGCTTGAAGTAGCTGTCAAAAAGAACGTTTCCTTCCTCGTCAATGATAGACACCTGCAATAGCTCATCATGAAAAGGGTCAAGTCCTGTGGTTTCGGTGTCTATAACAATTGCCTGTGGATACCCTTTTTTCGGATAAAGCTCTTTTGTTTTCTCGGTTAATCTCCATATCAACTTTCTATAAGGCAATAAGGCAGCTTCAACTGCTTCGTCAAAAATCTTTTTCTGCTCCTCTTGGCGTTTCTTTTCCTCGGCTTCTTTACGCCACTTGCGGTTAAGTCTTGCCAGCTTATTTTTTCTGTCCCTCTCAGGCTGAAAAAAATCCTGCAACTCTTTTTCTGTTGCAGGCACTACCTCGTCAGGGCTGTAGTACACATATGAAGCTTGACAATTCCTATTTGCCCAAAGCTCAACGCCTTTAGCGTCCTTTTTCGGTAGCTGTCCTAAGAGCGCCCACTGACGTATGGTTTTGTATTTTTCATATTCGGGACAATAATTTTTAGCTTTCATATCATTACCTTCATTTCATTACTTACATAAAAATTTCGAACCTCATCTTGAGCGCTTCCATATAGTATGGCGTATACGTGCAGTGGAAAATTCTGTCGGGCGCATAGTATTTGCTTGGTACATATTCTTTCTCTCCATTTTTGTCGATATAAGTTTCAGGTGGATCTGAGTCATAAACCGTGCCGTTCCAAAGATTAAATGCAAGGCGTGTTGTTTTCAAGCTCGTATGCGTCTGAAACGGCTTGCTCAAGCCCTCGAAAATAATCACGTCTTTTTTAACGTCATACAGTGCGCCAATATGATAACGCAAAACAGCGTCCATCGTGAGGAGATAAGCAAGTGACAAGTGATAGCCGTCTAAATAGGGCATTTTGCCACACAGCTTATTGAACATTTCCTCGTGTTCGTCATCATAAAAAATCATTTTTCTTTCCTGCCTTTCTTGAAAATTCTGAATTTATCAGGAATAAATGCGCTTATAATAGTCCAAATTCCTGTTATACAAAGAGCTATTCCCAGTGAACCATAAAATATTTTTTCCATTGTCCAATCACTCCTTTTTGTAAAAAAAGGACACCTGAAACTTCAAGTGTCCTTATGTTTGTGTTTATTACTCTAAATTCATGTAAAATCTTTTGCCTTTTATTTCAAACCCGTTTTTTTGATAAAAACAGCAAAGATTATCAAAACCGATCGGTGTATCTACCCAGATACTCCCCCATATTTTTTTTAACTTCATTATTCTTGCAATGGCTATCATTGCTTGAATATTTCTGCTGCCATGACCTTCTCTGTGCAGTTCTTTTGTATCAACAGAAACAATTTCCATTACATCATCCACAATATCACTTGATGACATAGATATTGGATTGCAATAAGCTGCACATCGTGTTGTAACATATATTGGTCTATTGCGATTTAATATAGGTGATACAAATAGTCCAAATAGTGAGCCATTAACATCGTACATGTCAAGTAGTGTTTCTTGATGATCACCTATATGATCCATTATTGTATTGAGGAAATCTGCTCTGTCTGATAGTTTTGACATGGTATGTTGTAGCTTTGCAAGCTGCTCTCTGCTTTTAACAAGAGAGTTGTATTCAAAATTTGGTATGATTTTATAATTCTTTATGATCATGTGTACACCTATATTCTAAATGCAGAAGTAATTATTTCTGCAAGCAGCCTGTTATACTCAATCGTATCAAATTTTGTTTTATTATGATTGAGAGTTTTGAGCATAGCTTTGAGCAGCATACCCTTATTTCTGTCATTGTTTATATTTTTGAGATACAACATTGTACGATCTATTACCGTTCTATCAATGCGTTCGTTATTGTTAAGTGCCGAATAAAAATTTGCATTTGATAAATTATTATAGTAATCGGATATACAATTTTCAACTTTCATGAGAAGATATTCGTACTGTGACTTGGTAAGACATTGCATATCAACGATCATGAGTCTTCGACAAAACTTTTTTTGTTCAGACAGAATACCTGAACATATGCAAGCGTTGCATTCGTGTAAGAGTTCTGTGTAAAGATCCAATGTTGTTCACCTTTATTCTATCATTTTCGCTTTATCTTGTCAACAAAAAAGGACACCTGAAATTCAAGTGTCCTTACGTTTGTATTCGAATGTAGTTTTAAGTAAGTTCATAAATCCACTTCCAACATAGAAAAATTAAAAGAAAATTGGTTATACTCAATAAAATTATTTTCTGTGTCTTAGATAAAGGACTGCAGTATTTTTCCCTCAGAACAATATATATATCCATTAATAAGGTAACCGTCAGTTGGGGAATAAGCCGCTTAGTAAGTTTTGTTGATATAACATATAATGCTAGTAAGCAAAACTTATCAATAATAGATGTTACTAATTCGCTGCTGTTCTTCTTCTTATTTGAAATGTACAATATTCCAAACAGAAA
>ERZ772820.2997-NODE-2997-length-11242-cov-6.738357_pt1 | contig 11242 bp, 8 predicted proteins | sample MGYA00511377_ERZ772820 | MGnify/ENA primary metagenome ERZ772820 (study PRJEB29015, sample SAMEA2737684) | human gut metagenome | biome: human gut; feature: human-associated habitat; material: faeces | place: China | collected 2012 ...
CGGTGGAAGAAGCAACGCTGGAAGCAGCGGTGCTGGTGGAGGAAGAGCCGCCGCAGGCGGTCATAGCAGCAGTTGCGCCAACAACAGCAGATGCCTTCAGGAAGTCACGACGCGAAATCATTTTCATAATAATGTTCTCCTTCAATTCGTATCTCAGCATTTTCACAGGAGCAATCTTGCATGCACCTGTAATTCCTGTTCGTATTATACCCTTGCAGCACCCCACTGTTCAAGAGAACAAGTTCACAAGATTGACGGATTTATTTTGTGCTATTTCAACAAATGGTTTATGGGGTCGATGATTTCTTTTCGCGAAGCATCACAATTTTTCATGCTTTTGCAACCGTTGGATAAATATAAAAATGATGTGTTGTTTTTCTTTCAAAAAGATTACAAAATGTTGCATCGTCCGGTTTTTGCAGCTTTTTCATTTCTTGTATATCTTGAAAAATATTTTCAGGAATAGTTCACCCCTGTTCTTCCGCATTTTTTCGCTTCATTTCCGCAATTTTCTGCAAATCGCCTGCCATTCCCGGTTCCCGCCGCCCGCCTTTTTGCAAAAAAAATGCCCGGAAGCTTTCCTGAGCCTCCGGGCATCCCGATCCGAGTATCTTTTACAGATGCAGCAGCATCTTTGCAATGTTGAAGTAGATCAGCAGCGTGGTGGTATCCACAATGGTGGTGATCAGGGGTGAAGCCATCACGGCCGGATCCACATGCAGCTTTTCTGCCGCCACCGGCAGAATGCCGCCGATCAGCTGCGAGAGCAGAACGGTGCAGATCAAAGTCAGGCACACCACCAGCGCCACCGGAGCCGCGATACGGTCAAACACCAGCAGTTTTACAAAATTGCATACGGCCAGCGTGCCGCCGCACATCAGGGCTACGCGGCTCTCACGCCAGAGGATGCGGGGCAGGTCGTGGGGCTGGATGTCGCCCACTGCCATGCCGCGGATGATGGTGGAAGTGCTCTGGCTGCCCGCGTTGCCGCCTGCATCGGTCAGCATGGGGATGTATGCAGTCAGCACGGTCACAGCGGCCAGTGCGTCCTCATAGCCGCGAATGACCAGACTGGAGAAGGTGGCGCTGATCATTAAAAACAGCAGCCACGGTGCGCGGCTCTTATACAGATCCCACATGCTCTGCTTGAAGTAGGGCTTGTCGGAGGGGCCGATTGCGTTCATCTTTGCAATATCTTCGCTGGCCTCGTCCTGCAGGATGCTGATAGCATCATCAATGGTCACGATGCCCACCAGCCGGTTTTCCGCGTCCACGACTGGAATGGCCAGAAAGCCGTATTTCTCGAACAGGTTGGAAACATCCTCCTGATCGGTGGTGGTGCTCACGCTGACCACATTGGAATCCATCAGGTCCTTGATAGGCTCTTCTGTGTTCTTTGCCAGCACCAGCGCCCGCAGGGACACCACGCCGATCAGCCTGCGGCTGTCATCGGTCACATAGCAGTTGTTGATGGTCTCCTTGTCAAAGCCATTCCTGCGGATGGCCTCCATGGCCTGTGCCACGGTCATATCCGGCCGCAGCTCCATCAGCTCGGTGGTCATCACGCCGCCGGCCGAGTCCTCCGGGTACTTGAGCAGCTCGTTGATCATGCGGCGGGTGGTGGGGTCGGCCTGACCCAGAATGCGCTTGACCACGTTGGCAGGCATTTCCTCCACAAGGTCGGTGGCATCGTCCACGAACAGTTCGTCCACAACAGCCTTCAGCTCGGTATCGGTCAGGCCGTCGATCAGCTTCTGCTGGGTCTCAGGGGCCAGTTCGGTGAACACATCTGCGGCCAGATCCTTCGGGCACAGACGGAACAGCACCGGGAGCTTTTCTGCAGGCAGATCCTCAAATACCGCCGCAAGGTCGGGCGCGGGCAGAGTTTCCATCACATCCCGCAGGCTCTGGTATTTCTTGGCATCGTCCAGATTTGCCAGCATGGTCTTGAGGGTATCGATCGAGATTTCAGACATAAAAAAGCTGCCTCCTTTTCAGTGGCAGCTCTCGTTTCTTCTTTTCAGGGAACGCAAACACGCACCGTGTGCATTCACACACAGCAGGGTCTGCGCAAAGCAGAAACGGCGGCTGCCATCATATAAAGTAATCGGGGAGAAAGACTGCTGCTACTGCCAGCAGGTTCCATGACAACCACCTCGTTTTCCTGTTGTAAAAAGACACTTTTTGCCTTTTCCGCCCATTACTTTACCACTGCTTTTTTGCCGCGTCAACCCTGCTTTTTAAATTTTTCCGTTTCTTTACAAAAAGTAAAAGTGCCCGATGACATTTTTCGTATCATCAGGCACTTTTATCCTGTCAGAGCATGTCCCGGGCGGGATGGAAGGCTCTTTGCTTACAGGGTCTCTACCGTATCAAACAGTTCTTTTGCGGCTTCCACAGCATCCTTGCTGCCAAACACCACCCGCACGCCGTTTGCCATGGCGGCACCCAGCTCTGCGGCCTGCTCCTTCAGCAGTGCGGCATCCACCGCACACAGGGCCTTGCGGTCTGCCGCCATCATTTCATCAGTGATGCCGCAAAAATACCGGCGGTCCGTCTCGCGGGCCTCAGCACGCGGCTTGCGAGGGGTGTCCAGCTTGGCCACAGTACCCACAATAAAATCGTTCAGGTCTTTTTCGGTGTACTCCCGTGCTGCCAGTTCTGCCGGACCTTTTGCAAAGGTGTCATAGCTTTCCTTTACATGGGGGTCGCGGTAGGTGTACAGGTATTCCACGCCGTCCGAGGAGAGCATTCCGGTGCCGTAAGCGCCGCCCACCTCGCGGATGTTGTGCCACAGGTATTCGTAGCTCATCACGCGGGCCAGCGCCTTGCGGTCGCTGCGGCGCTCCATGGGCCATACCTGTACATCGTAGTTCACACCGCCGTCAATGATAAACGCTTCGTTCACCGGCGGTGTCAGCGGCTCCACATAGGGCTTTGCCGCAGCGCGGCCCTCGGCAGCAAAGCGGCTGTCCGGCAGCAGAGTGCGCAGCTTTGCAAGGGCATCCTCGCTGCCGTACAGGCTGACCGTCAGCTCCGCGTGCTGCAGCACCTCTGTGCGCAGGGCATCCAGCTTTTCGCCCAGTGCTGCCCAATTGCCGCGCTCCTGCACGCCGCACAAGAACTTGTAATAACTCACACCGCTGCAGCGTTCACTCACCGCACCGTCCACCGTGTAGTGGGCACTGGCGCGGGTGGCTGCGTATACATTGCCCTGCTGGATGAACTGCTGTTCCATGTTCAACTTCTGCTGGCTCAGCACCCGTGCAAAAGCAGCTTCTGCCGCCGGGCCGGTAAGGATGGTATCATACAGCCATTCGCCGCCCAGCTCCACAGCCTTTTCCAGACTGCGTTCCAGCAGGCTCAGGCACAGGCTCAGCTTGGCATGGCAGGGTGCACCCTCCTGCCGCCCAGTCCAGATGTCCAGCTGGGTGCGGCTGTCGCCCAGCCATGTGCTGCGCAGAGTGTTCAGTTGCTGAGCGGTGTGTTCGGTGCTGTCCAGCTCGTCCAGCACATCGGTCAGCAGGTCCAGATACGGCATGTCCTCAGGCTTCACATTGCCAAGGTCATAGTAGAAGTTCAGGTACAGGCTGCCTGCCGAAGGGTGATGCACCAGCTGCGCACCGGCCAGAAGTTCCCGCTCGCCTGGGGCCGTCCTTGCTCCGTCGCCAAGGTCGGCAACGGTCAGCGGGTGCTCCAGCACAAGCTTGCCGTCGGTGCGGATGGGTTCGCCCTCCTCTTTTTTAGGCAGGGTGGGCACCTGCACCACCTGCACCGGAGCCGGTGCAAACAGCTCACGCAGCAGCTCATTGAACCAGCCATCGGCCATCTTTTCCCGCAGGGAAGCAAACAGCCTGTCCGTGTGCAGCAGCAGAGTGGGGTCGCCGGTGTGCAGCCAACCGGTGGAAGCGTTGATGGCATCCAGCACGCCGTCTGGCAGGGTGCCCGGGCGCTCCAGCGATGCAAACTCTGCTGCGTTCAGCGAAGCCAACAGCAGTTCCTGCGGGATGCCCTCGGCCAGAATGCCGTCCACCGCCTTGCGCACAGCGGCAGCAAACTTGCGAGCGCTCTCCTCGGTGGCACCGCGCAGCACCAGTTCCAGCACCGGCTGCAGGGTGCTGTCGTCAAAGCCAATGTCAATATCTGCGCCCAGCTTTTCGGCCAGCAGCGCCGCCTTCAGCGGGGAGTTATTGGTGCCAAGCAGGGCATCCAGCAGGATCTCCACGCTCAGCTGCCGCTCCCGGTCTGCAAAGGCACCGGTGTACCATGCCAGAGCACACTGCACCTCGTCCGGCTCCGGGTTTTCGGTATAGTAGGGCAGTTCCACGCAGGCACCCGCCTGCTCGTGCTGCACGGTCAGCTGCGGACGGCTGGTGCCCTTGGGCATTTTGGAGAGATAATCCCTGTCCAGCAGTTCCAGCTTTTCAGCCATATCCATTTTGCCATAGAGGGTAATGCAGCAGTTGTCGGCGCTGTAGTGGCGGTGATATACCCGCTTATACTTTTCATAGGTCAGCGCCGGGATGCTGGCCGGGTCGCCGCCGGAAACAAAGCCGTAGGCCGTATCCGGGAACATGGCCCGTTCCAGTGCATTTTCCAACTGAGCATCCGGTGCAGCCAGAGCGCCCTGCATCTCGTTGTACACCACTCCGCTCACGGTGCCGTCGGCACTGCGGTGCCAGCCCTCCTGCTCAAACACGCTCTTGTCCACCATAGCCAGCGGGCAGAACACCGCGTTCAGGTAGACATCCATCAGGTTTTTGAAGTCGGTCTCATTGGGCGTAGCGAACGGGTAGACCGTCTTATCCGGGAAGGTCATCGCATTCAGGAAAGATGCCATGCTGCTTTTGAGCAGCTGCAAGAACGGCGAGGTCACCGGGTATTTTTCGCTGCCTGCCAGCACCGAGTGCTCCAGAATGTGGAACACGCCGGTGTCATCGGACGGGAAGGTGCCAAAGCCGATGCCAAACGCCTTGTTGGTATCCTCATTTTCCACCAGCAGCACCGTGGCACCGCTCACATCGTGGGTAAGCACGGTCAGGGTTCCGTGCTGTTCAGGGCAGTCCTCGGTACGCACGAGGGTATAACCGGGAAATCGTTCCATTTCGTTTTCTCCTTTGTGGTTTTGAAATCGTTTGACACTATTGTATCATTCGAGGGCAAAAAACACAATTACAGGTTTGTTAATTATAACCAGAAGAACGGTTTTTGATGATTTGCTTCCCGTGCAGAGCGTTTTCGCGTGGGGCAGGTTCTATGGCTTTTGCAAAAGGCATTGCCGCCGAGTACGTTCTCTTTTGGTTGCAAAAGAGAACCAGAAAGGACGGCGGTGCCCGCAGGGCATGAAAGCCCCAGTGGGGCTTTTAAGCCGCAGACCGGTTTGCGCAGCAAATGCTGTGTGTTCAGCACAGCAAGGTCACAGCGATTTCAACGCGCTGGATCCATGAAAAAGGGGCTGCTCGCCCCTTTTAGACCCCAAAGCAGTTAGGCTCCATACAAAAAATCCAAGTCGCTTCGCTAGAGGATTTTTTGTGTTCCGCCGATTTTGAGTCGCTTACGCGACAAACCGTGCGGGTAAGTTTGTGCGCCATCTGCCGCGCGAATGCTCCCGCAGGGAGCCAGCGCAGGCACAATGCCGTGTTTGCCGTCACGTCCCCTTCCCGTGAAAAAGCAAACAAACCAGCCCCGCAGGGCTGGCTTGTTTGCAAAATTATAAAATAATATTTCCTCTGATATTGCCAAAGCGAAAGCGTCGGCAATTTTAAATCGTATTTTTTACACCTGTTTTGCGCCCTCAGTCCGGCAGGACACCCGGAACAGCACAAAGCCCACTGCAAACAGCAGCGCCAGCATCCCAATGCCAACATTGGCGCTGCCGGTCAGCTGGCTGCCCACGCTCACGATCATGGTGCCAAGGAAGGACGCGCCCTTGCCGCAGATGTCGAACAGGCCAAAGTATTCGCCGGATTTTTCAGCCGGGATGATCTTGGCAAAGTGGCTGCGGCTCAGTGCCTGCACGCCGCCCTGGAACATGCCCACCAGCACGGCCAGTATCCAGAACTGCCACTGGCTGGTCAGGAAGAAGGCAAACACCGCAATGCCGGTGTAGGCCGCGATGCAGACCGGGATAAGCTGGCTGGACGGGTATTTTGCACTCAGCCGACCAAAGATCAGCGCCGAAGGGAAGGCCACGATCTGCGTTACCAGCAGGGCCAGCAAAAGGCCGGTGGTCTCCAGCCCCAGTGCCGTGCCGTAGGCGGTGGCCATATCGATGATGGTATACACGCCGTCGATGTAGCAGAAGAAGGCCAGCAGGAACCAGAACACCTGCTTATCCTCGCGCAGATGCTTGAGGGTGTGGCCGATGCGCACAAAGCTCTGCCGGATGGCGTGCTGCTCTACCTCCACATAGTTGATCTGCTTATAGTTCCGCAGCAGCGGCAGGGTGGTGCCCAGCCACCACACAGCGGTGATGAGCAGCGCCACGGAAAGGGCGGTCATCTGGCTCAGGCCGATGGCCCCGCTGCCCAGCACCAGCGCCAGACACACCACAAAGGGCACGCAGCTGCCAATGTAGCCCCATGCATAGCCCTGCGAAGACACAACATCCATGCGTTCCGGGGTGGTCACATCGCCCAGCATGGAATCGTAGAACACCAGACTGCCCGAAAAGCCGATCTTTGCAAGGATGAAGATGATCAGGAACGGCAGCCATGTAGTGGCAAGGCCCATAGCACAGCAGCCTGCCACGCCCACGAACAGGCAGAGCATGAAGATGGGCTTTTTAAAGCCTCTGGTATCGGCCAGCGTGCCCAAAATCGGCCCCAGCACTGCCGTGATCACCGTGACCACCGAGCTTGCATAGCCCCAGTAGGCCAGATAGTTCACCGGACTCAATCCCCCGGCCTCGGCCAGCGCATTAAAGAAAATGGGCACCAGCGTTGCGATCATCAGCACAAAGGCCGAGTTGCCCACATCGTACAGGATCCACGCGCGCTCCAGCGGTGTCACCTTGAATTTTTCATGTTTCATCTTGTTTCCTCTCGCACCGCCGGGCGGTGCCCCCTCTTTTTAGATTTCACCATTTAAAATGGCCGCCGCTCACGCTCTGGCCATCTTCAGCGGAAATTTTATTTTTATCTTCGTGTTTGTCGCGCTCTGCGGAGCGCTCCAAACACATTTTCACCAAAAGGGTCGTAGCGGGAAACAGCATCTTTCCCTGCTGGGCTGCATCAACTTGCTCAGAACTCCCCAAATGTATGGTCGTAGGCCTTATCCAGCGGCTCATCGGTATCCAGCTTTGCCACAAATTCCAGGATCAGCGTTTCTGCCAGCGGAAGCGCCTGCGCATACAGTTCTTCCAGCCGCTTGCCGCTCTCCACGCACTTCGGGTTCGGCTGCGGATCTGCCACAAGGCCGTGCAGCATGTCGTATTTGCCCACCACCTTCATGCCTGTCAGCACCACCCAGCGCTTGACAGGATTGGATGCCTGCAGCAGCCTGTGCACTGAGATCATGCCCTTGAGCGCTTCCAGTGCCACCTGCTCCGAGATGCCCTCGTAAAAGGGCGCGATCGCCTTTGCATTCTGTTCCGACGGGTGGATATGGCTGGCTGTGAAAAACTTCAGCGGGTCGTATCCGTCCCGGCGCAGCAGCATGTTGTCGAACTCGGTCTCGATCTCGCAGTGGGTCACGCCGCTTTCCCGGGTGAACTGCTCCACATACGGGTGGCAGGTGCTGTCCAGCGCAAAGTGGCATACAAAGCCCAGCGCATATGCCAGCGCAGCATCCCGGTCTGCCTCGCAGTGCACCACCCTGCGCGCCCGGTCAAAAAAGACCCGCCCCGGCTCCTCGTGCATGGCGTTGCCCAATGCACCCACCGGGTTGGACTTGGCAGCATGGTAATAAAACAGCAGGTCCGGCCCGTGCAGGCCGATATCGTAAAGCTCACGGTTCTGTTCCAGCTGAGCACGCAGTTCATCCGGCAGATGTTCCAGCACATTGGCACCGAAGCGGCGGTGCGCATAAGTTGACGGCATGGCAGATTCCTCTCTTTCTCTCCGACAGGGTGCACAAAACGTCCCCCGGTTTTTGCGTTCTGTTTCAGTATAGCAGAAAGTTTCCCGACCTTCTACCCTTTTACGTCTGATTTTGGTAAAAAATTTGAATTATTTTGTGTTTTCGGCCAGTGGGCAGGCCGCGCAGCAAAAAAGGCACAGCCATCTGCAGACAGCTGTGCCTTCTCCCTTAAAATTCAGACTTTTTCGTAGCCCTGCGGCATCTCGTTCTTCCGGTTGCGGTCCATCAGGGTGCGCAGCGCGTCGCTGGCGCTCATGCCCTCCTTCACGATGGCGTTCACCGTCTGCACAATGGGCATTTCCACATTGTACTTTGCTGCCAGCTCCATAGCGGCAGGCAGTGCATTGATGCCCTCCACCACCATGCCGACCTCCTTCACGGCCTGCTCCGGGCTTTTGCCCTTGCCGATCAGAATGCCCGCACGATTGTTGCGGCTGTGCATACTGGTCGCCGTCACGATCAGGTCGCCGATACCGGCCAGACCCGCAAAGGTGTGGATGTTGCAGCCCATGGCCACGCCCAGCCGGGCGATCTCGGCAATGCCGCGGGTGATGAGGGCTGCGCGGGCGTTGTCGCCGTAGCCAAGGCCGGTGGAGATGCCAACACCCAGCGCAATCACATTCTTCAGCGCGCCGCTCAGCTCCACGCCCTTGATGTCGGCGTTGGTGTACACACGCATACAGGTGTTGCTGAACACATCCTGCACATACTCGGCAGCGGCTTCATCCGGGCAGGCCGAAACGATGGTGGTGGGCATGTCCAGCGCCACCTCTTCCGCATGGGTCGGGCCGGAAAGGGCCACCAGCTTTGCGTTTTGGGGGCCACCCTCTTTGTTCAGCTCGTCGGCGATGACCTCGGTCATGGTATATAAGGTGTCCGGCTCCATGCCCTTGGCAACGTCCACAAGGATCTGGCCGTCCGGGATGTAAGGCCGGGCCTTGGCCGTGGTGGAGCGCACAAATACCGACGGCACTGCAAACAGCAGCACATCCTTGCCGGTGCACACTTCCTCAATGCTCTTGGTAAACTGCAGCTCTTCCGGGATCTTCATGCCCGGCAGATTGGGGTGCACCCGCGTAGCGGAAAGGTTCTCCACCTCAGCCGGAAGCGCCGACCACACCTGCACATCATTGCCGCTGACACACAGCATCCGTGCCAGAGCCATGCCCCAGGTACCTGCACCCAGAACGCCAATTTTTTTCTTCGTCACGTTCGTGTCCTCCGTGTCTGCACCGCGCAAAGGGCACTGCGCCCTCTGCGGTGAATTTGCGCCTGTGCCGGGCCAAGCCCGGTGCGCGTTGTTATGTTCATTGTACACGAAAGCCGGTGCGCCGTCAACCGCTTGCCGCATTGCACAAAGTTTTTTAGATGGGTCGTCCATTTTTGTACACATCACACGTTTTGAGCAAACCGTTTGCACTCCATCCGGATTCATGCTATAGTATTCTGGTAGGTTTTGTAGGAATTTTAGAAAAAGCCCTTGACTTCAAGCGCACTCCAAGCCTTATAATACCTTTATTCTTACGATTTACAGAGTATTTGAATACCGTTCTGAGGGAACATTTTTCATGTTTGAAGCATTTCTTTCCAACCGTACGGTCAGCGTGCTGGCGGAGGCCCTGCCCCGTATCCTTACGGCAGGCCTTACCATGACCATCCCGCTCACGCTGGTCTCCTTCTTTTTTGCCATGATCATTGCCGTGGCCGTTGCGCTGGTGCAGTACGCCAATGTGCCGGTGCTGCGGCAGATCGCGCGGTTCTACATCTGGGTCATCCGCGGCACGCCGCTGCTGGTGCAGCTGTTCATCATCTTTTATGGTCTGCCCAGCGTGGGCATCATGCTGGACGCTTTTCCTGCTGCGGTCATCGCCTTTGCCTTCAACGAGGGTGCCTACTGTGCCGAGACCATGCGCGGCGCACTGGAAAGCGTGCCGCAGGGCCAGCTGGAAGCCGGTTATTGCGTGGGCATGAGCTGGTGGCAGATCATGCGCCGCATCGTGCTGCCGCAGGCCCTGCGCACCGCAGTGCCCGCCCTCTCCAACTCGCTCATCGGCATGATCAAGGACACCTCGCTGGCGTCCAATATCACAGTAGCCGAGCTGTTCATGGCCGGTCAGCGCGTGGCCGCCCGCACCTACATCTTCCTGCCCATCTACTGTGAGGTGGCCGTGGTGTATCTGCTGTTCTGCACGGTCATCACCAAGCTGCAGGCACTGCTGGAGCGTCGGCTCAACGCCCACGGCTTCCAGTAAGAAAGGAGTGTGGCAACCATGTCCATGTTAGAGATCAAAAACGTCCACAAATCCTTTTTCACCTACACAAAGCCCCGCCTGCAGGCAGGCATCTTCCACCGGCCCGGTGCACGCAAAGTGACCAGCGAGCTGCAGGTGCTGCGCGGCGTGGACCTGACCGTAGAAAAGGGCGATGTGGTGGCCATCCTCGGCCCCTCCGGCTCCGGCAAGACCACCCTGCTGCGCTGTCTGAACTTTCTGGAGACTGCCGACGCAGGCCAGCTCACCTTTGACGGTGAGACGTTCGACCTTGCCCAGGCCAGCCGCGCCGACATTGCCCGGCTGCGCAAAAAGACAGCCTTTGTGTTCCAAAGCTACAATCTGTTCCGCAACAAAACTGCCCTGCAGAACGTGACCGAGGGCCTCATCATTGCCCGCAAAATGCCCAAAGAGCAGGCGGATGCCGTTGGCATGAAGATGCTGGAAAAGGTGGGCCTTGCCGACCGAGCCGACTACTATCCGCGCCAGCTTTCCGGCGGCCAGCAGCAGCGCGTGGCCATTGCCCGTGCACTGGCCTCCGACCCGGAGATCATCTATTTTGACGAGCCGACTTCGGCCCTTGACCCGGAGCTGACTGGCGAAGTGCTGGCCGTGATGCGGCAGCTGGCCGAAGAGGGCATGACCATGCTGGTGGTCACCCACGAGATGGGCTTTGCCCGCAATGTTTCCTCCAAGACCGTTTTCATGGAGAACGGCGTGGTAGTGGAGCAGGCTCCCTCGCATGAGTTTTTCGCCAACCCCAAAGAGGAGCGCACCCGCGAATTTTTGCGGAAGATCGCTCACACCGAGTGAGGTTTAACCAACTCCCCCAGTCTGCTTCGCAGACAGCCCCCTCTGGGATGGGGCCTTTGGCAAAACCAGAAAGTCTCCCT
>ERZ772820.2998-NODE-2998-length-11240-cov-4.391775_pt1 | contig 11240 bp, 18 predicted proteins | sample MGYA00511377_ERZ772820 | MGnify/ENA primary metagenome ERZ772820 (study PRJEB29015, sample SAMEA2737684) | human gut metagenome | biome: human gut; feature: human-associated habitat; material: faeces | place: China | collected 2012 ...
CCAAGGGGCTGCGGAAAAATCAGCTAACGCAACCCGTTGCTGTTGCTTAGCCTGCGGGTCCCAATCAATAGGAATGTCTATCAGGGGTGTACTCATTTTGTACCGGTTTCTTTTTGTGCGAGGGAGCAGACCTCGAACAACACGATTTATTATATAAAAGAAAGCGCGATGAATTCTGAGAACTCATCGCGCTTTTTCTCTTATGCGGGTAGTGGGGGTCGAACAATAAAAAATGATTGAGTGACGTCAAAAACATATCTGCAACGCGCCTAAACACTTGCTAAAAATGTAGTGGGGTTGGTTTGTAACCCATGTATTTTGCTACGTTTACAAAAAAGAGTGTTACCGAAACTGTTACCAGAGTCAGGCCTGTGCCTTTTTGAATGCCGCGGTGGTAGCGGCAGCAAGATCTTCCCTCTGACCGTCAAGCTCGTGCCGATACACTCCGGCAGTGTCCATGTTCTTGCTGTGACCGACCAGCATCTTCAGCTGGCTGTCGGTCAATACGCCTGATTCAATGCTGACGAAAGTGTGTCGCATCTCATACAGCGTGACCTGAGGCTCAATGCCATTGTCACGCTGGTACTTCTTCCAGCGCTTGAATAAAGCTCTCTGGTTCGGGATCTGGAACAAAGGGGTGGTATAGTTCAGCGGGATATCGGAAGCCTTCAGCAAGGCTACCTGCGCTTCGTAGGCCTCATGGGCTTCCTCGCCCATATCAAATGAGCGAATGGCGTTTTCGTTCTTGCCGGTGGTTTCCTCATCCAACCGGTTGATGCTGCGGCGCAGATTGACCGTGTTCCCTTTGACGTCACCATACCAGAGCCCCACAAGTTCACCGGGGCGTACACCTGTAGCAACTGCAAACCGGTAGGCATAGATATACTCGTCAAAGACCAGCTTGCCATAGTAAAGGCGGGTGTCCACATCAAACAGGACTTTCAAAGCGGTCGGCTGTAAAATCTTTTTCTTCCCCATGCGGGCATTCTTCGGGATAGACAGCTCAGGGAACATCGTACTGTACCTGTTCCGGCGGCACCATTTCAAAAAGCTGATCTCCGTTGAGCGGATCGTCATAAGGGTCTTGCGGCTCAAAGGCTTGTCGCTTGACCTACGCTGACGCTCCTTTTTAAGGCATCGCTTTTTGAAAGACATATTGATGGCTTTTTGCAGATCGCCTTCGGTCAGCTCGTCAATGCGGATGTCCCCACAGACAGGCAGAATATAGTAATCTCCGTATTTTTTGCACTGCTCAACATAGGACGTGCCGCAGGTCAGCTTCAGCTCTTCCACCCACTCGGCATAGAGCGTGGCCACCTTCTTCCTGCCGTCCCGGATGCTGTCATCAAGCCATGCATCCGCTTTTGCGTTTGCTTCCCGTTGACCGGTGCGGCCGGGTGTGCTGCTGTAAAACCGTTTGCGGGTGCCGTTCTTCTGCACCGCAATGCACCAACGCTTTTCCTTCTCGACCCAAAATGCCGTGTTCGTTCTCTTTTTCATTGTTTTCACCTCCAAAAGGGTACACTTTGACAAGCCTGCCTGGAGGTGGTACAATACAAGTGTTCATGTTGGATTGTACCCTCTGGGGCAAGCCACTCTGCAAACGCTCTCGGTGTTGGTAGCACCGGGGGCGTTTTTGTTTTTATTGAGCTGTTGCAGATTTTGCAACGGCTGGAAGCAATGTGCAAAATTTGCACATTGCTTTACTCCTTCAGATCCTTCACTGCCCTATCAAAGTCCGACACGATCTTCTGCGTAGGATTGAACAGGTCATACTCAGCTTCTGCCTTTTCTCTGGCCTGCCTGGCAGATATCTTGCCCTTGTCTGGCAGGATGTCATACCGCCGGAAGGACAGAAACTCGTTGATGCTGGCGGCAAACTGTTCCATGGTGAAGGTATTTTCCCGTTCGATCAAGTCCTCGATATAGTCAAAATAGCCCGATACGGTACGCTCCAACTGGCGGATCTGTTTTTCGGACAGGTAGTTTTTTGCCACCGACACGTCCGATTTGAGCACACGGCCTTCGGGGGCGTTCTTCCATGTGGTCAGCCCCATGTGGTCTTTGGTATGGTCGGCCTTATTATACACGATCTCTGCCGCCGTCTGGCCGGTGATAGCGTAGTGGAACTTGTTCTGCACCATGGCATAGAAGTCCTTGGTCACCGGTGAATTGCGGTCATAGTCGATGCTGCATTCTGCAAAAATATCCGTCACCTGCTGCCAGATCCGGCGCTCGCTGGCACGGATGGAGCGGACGCGCTCCAGCAATTCACGGAAGTAGTCCTTGCCAAACGCATCTTTGCCCTGCTTCAGGCGTTCGTCGTCCAGAACAAAGCCCTTGCTCATGTACTCTTTGAGGATGCCGGTAGCCCAGATACGAAACTGCGTAGCCCGGCGGGAGTTGACCCGGTAGCCAACCGAAATGATGGCATCGAGGTTGTAGAACATACGTTCTCTGCTGACCATTCTGAAGCCTTCCTGTTCAACCGTTTCCATTTTGGAAATAGTTGCTTCGGTCTGCAACTCGCCTTCCTCATAAATGTTTGCGAGGTGCTTATTGATTGCAGCAGGTTGCACACCAAACAGCTTTGCCATGCCCTTCTGCGTCAGCCAGATACTTTCGTCCTTCACAACGGCATTGATGGAAACATCTTCTTCCGCAGAACGATATATCAAAAATTGAAAGTTGTTTTCCATTTCCACCCCTTTTATCTCCCTTCTCGCCCACCGGCACGCCCGGCGGGCGTTTTCTTTCGTCCTTATATCAGTTCACCTTTTCAAACACCATTGTTGCCTGAATGCGGTCGCCGCCCATCAGACCCTTGCTGCCGCCGTTGGCCGTGGTGATGGTATGCAGCCGGTAGCCTTTGGCGGCCTGCTGGTTAATGACATTCTCCAGCTCAGTCAGGTTTCCAGAGCCGGTGCCGATGAACTTTTCCTTCAGTGTGACTTGAAGGACCACGTACTGGTACGAATTGCCGGATGCAGTAGAGTAAGAAGATTCTTTCTGTAAAGTATCCATAAAGCCCATGATTTTGTCCTCCTGTATTCTTGTTGATTTTCCCGGCGTTGGCGCACCGGGGACGTTTTTGTTTAGTTCACATCAGTTATTCAAAGCCTTTGCGCGCACAGTCGGGCTTGCTGCCTTGAACAGATCATATGCGTTCAAGACATCCGTAATTGCCTGACGCTCTTCGGGGGTGACTGTGTGGTCGATGCTGCCACCATCGCCGCTGTATCGGATAATGATTTCATCAGCGCTCAAAATATTCTTAAACCACTGGATATCTTCATCATCGCCTACAAAGGAGGTCAGTTCCCAATACTGCTTTCCATCATAGCCACGATCCACATCCGTCCAATCAATCGTGTAGGTATATTTATACTCGCCCGCGCGAATCGTAATCGTGTCCAAGTACACATATTTGTTGCCGCAACACAGAACCATGAAAAACATTGACGGATCATTGGTGCTGCCATTTACAAAGAAGGGCAGTATATAGCTTTTGCCTTGATTGCTCAGTCGGTCTTCCGTGGGTGACACATAGCTTCTTGCGTCCTCGACCTTATCGTAACTGATTTTCAGCTTTGCAAGAGCGTCTTTCAGTCCCAGTACCTGCTGGGCTTCTGCCAACACCGCAAAGTTACTGACCTGTGCCTTGCTTGCATCGTCCAATTCATTATAGGCATTCACGGCAGCCACAATTGCCGGGCGGCGGGCAGTCGTGACGGTTCCGATTTGGTTGATCAGGCTTTCCACCTGCGCTACCGTCGCAGTATTGCATTCTTCAAGAGCGGCTGTGCTCATATATTCTGCTGGGCTGACAGCCATTGCCGGCGCTGCCACAGATACAAGCGTTGCGGCAATGCACAGCGCTGCAGCGGTCTTTTTCATAGTTTTCTTCATACATAACACTCCTTCGCTATATAGACTGGAATGACTCCGATAATCCAAAATTACCCCACCCAGTGCGTCCAGCCTACGGCCTTGCCCTCAATGTGCACCTCTTCCAGCTGGGGGCCGGTGTAGACCATTGGCGCATAGGCCGGGTTTGCAGGCATCAGGGTCAGCGTGCCTGGGTTGTAATATACCCGCTTGAGGGTGGCTTCGCCGTCAATGCGCACTGCGGCGATCTCTCCGTTCTCCACCTCCGGCTGGATGCGGATATACACCACGTCTTTATCGTGAATGCCGGCATCCACCATGCTGTCACCGTGGCAGGTCAGGGAAAAATCGCACCGGATGTTCTCCGGCACATCCACCATTTTTTCAATGTTCTGCTCTGCCGTGATGGGTTCCCCGCAGGCAATGGCTCCGATCAGCGGGATCTTCTTCATCTTTGGCATCGGCTCAAAGCCCCGGGGGATGGTAGGCTTCTTGGGCTCCGGCTGTTCTTCCCAGCCCATCAGGTAGGCGGGGGTAGTCTCCAGCGCATCCGCAAATGCTGCAATCTTAGATTGCGGAATGTCTGCCTTTCCATTTTCAATTTTACTTATAGATGATTTATCCTTATAGCCCATCTTATGGGCCAGTTCTTCAACTGTTAAGCCAAGCTCCGTGCGGCGGCTTTTAATTCTGTCGTATAGAGTTGCCATAAAATCACCAACCTTCGCTCTTATCTTATCATACAGTGGAATGATATTCAAGTATTTTTTGCTTTTTTCTCAAAAAAGGTTGACTTTGTTTCCACTCGGTGATATTATGTGGTTAGTGGAATTCAATTCCACTTTGAAAGGAGGTGACAACCATGACCGACACCAATGCGCTGCGTTCCATCATTGCAGATTCCGGGCTTAAATATAAGGCTATTGCCGAAATTATGGGCCTGACACCGTATGCTTTGCAGATGAAAATTGATAACGAGACCGAGTTTAAGGCCAGTGAAATTGACACTCTGGCCAATACTCTCGGCATGGACATGCAGCAGCGTGATTCCATATTTTTTTGCAAGAAAAGTGGAATTTAATTACACTTTTGCAAGTTCATCCAAAGGAGGTGAAGAAGATGAAGAACAACATCCAGAAAGAAATCCAAGAGCGCCGCGAACACGCCGAGCGCTTAAAGAAAATCGCCCTCAAGCTGTTCGAGCAACTCAAGAGCGAAAAGATTGATTTTTCGGACGCGGAACGCATCGTCAGTATGCTGTCGACATCCGTGAAATCGGAGCGGGACAATCGGATGCTTTAATCCATGCTGTACGGATTGAACAGTTCATCATCCGCCAGTTCAACAAGTTCATCCAGACAAGCTCTGTACCAATGCGCAAGTGCACAGGCCGCCTGTGCAGGATCATCCAGATCAAGATTCTGCGGATGTTCTCCACGCTGAAGCGCAATCTGCAGTTTGTTGTTCGCATATGCAAGCGCCAGATTGTGTCTTACCTTATTCCCATCATTCACAGCATTCACCCCCTTCCGTTTTTTCTTATTGTAACGCAGGGCTAGGGTGGACGCAAGGAGGTGAAGAAGATGACGCAAAATAACGAAAAGTCCGTGGTCAATATCACGGTCAACGTTGTAGGCGTTCAGGAAGCCAACCAGCTCGTTGAACGCCTGTGTGAAAAAATAAAAGAAGCCAGGACGCTGGCAGGCGACCTGACTTCTCTTGTGGAATCACTTGAAGTTAATATTCATCGTTAATTCCACCGGATTCCGACAAACCGGACAGTAGCATTTTCCGGGCATCACGTTGATTTTCGCATGGCAGTGCGGACATTCAACCTGATAGACCCCGCGCATAACTTTGTCCGTGGCTGCCTGCTTTATTTTGTCCTCAATGGCAGCCTTGTCGATGTTAATTTTGAAATCCATATCCACTTCTATCACCTCCCTTCTGTCTCTCTATTCTACCGCAGAAGGGAGCCACCAACAAGGAGGTACATATTCACCATGAACGACTTGACCACATTCACTAATCCCGAGTTCGGGCAGGTGCGCACCGTCGAGATCGACGGCACACCTTGGCTCGTCGGCAAGGACGTTGCCGTGGCGCTGGGGTACAAGGAACCCACCAAAGCTGTCCGCGACAAAGTAGACCCCGAGGATAGGGGGATGTCTAAAATGGACACCCCCTCCGGTGAGCAGGAGATGCTCATCATCAACGAAAGCGGACTGTACAGCCTGATTTTGTCCAGCAAGATGCCCAAGGCCAAGGCTTTCAAGCGCTGGGTGACCAGCGAGGTGCTGCCCGCCATCCGCAAAACAGGCGCTTACGAGAGCTTTCAGGCCCAGCAGCACATTGAGCAGTTGGAAGCCACCAACACCCGGCTGAACGCCGCCATTCAGGCAGTAGGCAGCGCAAAAGCAGAGCTGGCCGACGTCATCAATCTGCGCAACGACTTCATCAAGCACCGCGACAACTACAAAGCCCGGTATATGCAGGCCAAAACCGATTACGGCAAGATCTGCGACAGTCTGCGGCAGGCGGAAGGCCTTGTGGCCAAGGCACAAGCCGATCTTGACAGCCGCATCGACCAGCTGAGCATCATCGCCTTTGGCCTTCCCGGCTTCGACGAGATCATGAACGCAGTTATCGGCACCGTGCTGCCCGCCGAAAAGAAGGAGGAATAAAATGTTGAACGCATCAACCATTCGCGGCACCTTCCGGCAGATTCCGTACTGGAAGCTGCGGGGCCGGTTCCACAGCTGCGGGTTCCGGGATCAGGAGATTGCAAATGCAATCGGCATCGGAACTGACACAATGAGCAAGCGGATGAACGGGAAGCAGCCTTGGACAAGCACTGAGATCGCAGAAATTTGCAAGACGCTTGATATCCCGCAGGATGAAATCGGGGAGCTGTTCTTCCCTACTGTTGAGAAAGGAGAATCCGCATGAGCAAACCTTACACCCTTGCATCCGAGCGGACCGACGCGCCCAACGGATGCGCATACGTAGCCCCGCTGCTGACCTGCGCATGGTTCCGGTGGGAAAACTGCCGCGATTCCGGCCAGTACCTGACCGGCGCGGAGGTTGCAGCATTCAAGCCCACGAACATCCAGATTTTTCATGACGGTGCCTGGCACCCCGTTGCCGCCTTTTATGGTGCTGTGTGTGCACCTGTAGACGATTATCTTCAGGAGGTAGGAGCATGAAGCTTGAAAGTGAATACGTTCTGCGGTCTGCCGCTATTTTGGCGCATTCAGCGCTTGATGATGCCAGTGCTGTAAACTCTGCGCTTCAGTATGGCGGGACGCCCGACCAGATGGCTGCCGTAAAGAAAACTGCTCAGGCGGCCAATGATGCAATCGATCATGTGCAGAACCTTCTCTATATTTTAGCTGATTTGGAGGGCATATCCTTATGAGAATCAAATCCGGCGTGTGGTATTGGCTGGCCGTGGCCAGCGGGGCCGTGGGCCTGCTGTACGGCATGGGGCTTGAGGGCAGCTTCCAGACCGGCGGCACCGTCTCGGACGGCACGTTCATCACGGCCATGGTGCTGATCCTGCTGTTGGTATTCTTTGCCCGTCTGGGCTTTGCCGCCGAAGCACGTGAGAAACGCCGCCGCAAGGTGCACCAGCAGCCCCGCAACACCGTGAAGAGCGGTAGGAAGGCGGGCTGACACCACCCATGAATAAAGGAAAGCACTTTACCCGCGTTTGTTTGGACTGCGGCAAGGTGATGGAAAATGTTGCTGGCAACCTGCGCTTTTGCGCTTCCTGCCGCAGAGAGCGCCACAACCAATATTGCAGGGATTACAGGGCGCATAATGAAAAACCTGCCAGCGTCATGTGGTACACCGTCTGGGATGCCAAAACCGGCGATCTGCTGGCATCCGGCACGTCTGAGACGTGTGCCAGGCGGCTGGGCTACAAGAGCGCGAACAGCTTTGCGTCTGCCGTCAGCCATGGGCTCAGCGGCAGCCATCGAACTTACAAGTACACATTTGCGCGGGAACGTATCGACCGCAGCGAGGTGGACAGCCTGCCGCCGGTACGCACTATACGAAAAAAGCCCGCCGGTGCGCCAACACCGACGAGCTGCAAGGGATGATGAATTTGAACGACTTCATCACCCCGATGATATCACAAAATCGGAGGTTTTACAATGAAAGGAATTTTGATCGAACCGGGCAAAGAACCGGTAGTCACCACCCTGCCGGACACGCTGCAGGGCATCGAAGCACTGCTGCGGTGCCCCTGTGAGCAGAAAGTCCTGCCACGCACCCCGGCAGTGCTGGTGTACGGCATCATGGGCAGAGACCTGAACCGTATCTATCGCGGCCAGCATATCTACGGGCCCATCCTCTGCTACGGCTGGAAGGGCAACAACATCCAGCCCATGAGCAAGGATGTGCAGGCCGAGATGCTGGACCGCCTCAAGGACACGGAGGTGCGGGTATGACTACCTATATCTGCAAATGCGGACGGCGAGTGAAGAAATCCACCGATACCAGTACCACTGGCAACCGTCTGTCTGGCTATGCACCCGGCCATGAGTGCTGGGGATGCCCCTACGCCATGCCATACGGAAACTTTCAATGGGACGAAAGTGCTAAAACTGTCGCCATGGAGACTCGGGGCTATGAGTGTCGGATGAGCAAGACTCTCACTTATGCATCAGAATTCTCTGGCTCCATCAAGGACAAATGCACCTGTCGAGTGCACAGTTTGGACTTCGACTTTTTGTCTCAGATCTCCGCATGGATCAAAGATACTTATCCAGGCAGAGAGATTTTTGGCTCGTTTTCCAAAGATATTCGTGCATCGGACTATGGATCTGACGGCCGTTACTGCCTGACTATCACCTGCGCTCAGAATCTGAAAGGTGTTGCCGCAAAAAGAGAGCTGCTTGGTCAGTTTTTTACTCCGAATGGCAGCCGCAAGGACATGACACCGCAGCAGGAAATGGAAAAGATTCTTGCCGACATTAAAAAAGCAAAGGAGGTTTTCGCATGTGCACCTGCCCAGAATGCGGATGCTGCTGTGACTACGGCAGAGAATGCTGTCCCGACTGCCACAGCGGCAACGCCGACCACCTCGGAGAGCGGGGCGGATGCAAGCGCATCGACCCCCGCGACATCCCTGCAGAACTGCGAATCGGTCCCTGCCGCATCGGCGGGCGGTTCTTCTGCGCCACTTCTCTCAATGACTGGTGGTGCCCCGCAGGAGAAGCCCCTGACTTTCATTCGGGAGGACAAGTGCCCGGAGTTTGATTATTCCGGCCTGCCTGAACAGACCGTGGCGACCCTGCATCTTGCAGAAAACGGATATCTTCACGGCAAGAAACTGGCCGAAAAGGGTCTTGTTTACATGGGTGACAACATTGCACTGGCACACGATGAGCTGTGCGGAGTTGTCGCACAATGCGACAACTCGAAGCACGGCAACCGTGGAGAGGACAGTTTCCGTGCATGGTGCCTGCACATTGGCATCACCAAAGACAGCGCCTACCGGCTGCTGCAAGTCTCCGCACTGCTGGCTGACAGCAGCCCCCGGCAGCAGGCCATTCTGGAAAGCTTGCCGCCCACCCTGCTGTACGCCGTGGCAAAACCCAGCGCCCCGCCGGAGCTGGTGGAGAAGGTCAAGAACGGTGAGATCACCACGAACAAAGCCTATCAGGATCTGCTCAAGGAAAACCAGCAGCTCCGCACCGACCGGGTGGAGGCCATGAACCAGGCAGACCGGGAACGAGCCCGTGCCGACCGGGCCGAATCCGAACGGGACAAGGCCCGTGCAGACCAGTTGAGCACCGCCAAGGACTGCAACCGGCTGGGGCTGAAGGCCTCACAGGAAAAAGACCGTGCCGACAAGGCCGAAGCCCGCGCCAAGAACGCCGAGGGCCAGCTTTCCGGCTCCCGGCAGGTGGCCGAAGCGGCAAAGCTCCGGGCGGATAAGCTGCAGGAAGAAAATGCTGCCCTGAAAAAGCAGCCCATCGCCGCCGTGGTGGACGAGGAGGAAGTGGAACGCCGGGCAAACCAGCGGGCCCATGACATCGCCGAGGACTTAGCCGCCGAGAAGACCGCCGACCTGCAGGCGCGGCTGGAACAGGCCTCTTCCGGCAGCGAACAGGATGCCCGCGATGCCTACGACAGCATCATTCTGGCCGGGCGCTCCATCACAAGCATCGTTCAGTCCGCCAAAATGCAGTTCCGCAAACTGCCGGACGACCAGCGGGAGACCGCGATCAACCAGTTCGTTCACACACTCGCATCCGCTCAAGGGGAGGTATCCGCATGTCTGTAAAGATCATGGCCTTAGAGGCCGAAAACGTCAAACGCATCAAGGCCGTTGCACTCACGCCGTCGCCCACTGGCCTGACCATCGTGGGCGGCAACAACAATCAGGGCAAGACCAGCGTGCTGGACGCTCTGGCATGGGCCCTCGGCGGCGACCGTTTCCGCCCGGACGCTGCCCAGCGGGACGGCGCAGTGGCTCCGGCGCATCTGAAGGTCAAGCTTTCCAACGGTGTGGTGGTGGAACGCAAGGGCAAGAATGCCAGTCTGACCGTCACTGACCCCACCGGGCGGCGCAGCGGGCAGCAGTTGCTGAACGCCTTTGTGGAGCCGCTGGCGCTGGATCTGCCCCGCTTCATGGAAGCATCCGACAAGGAGAAAGCCGACATCCTGCTGCGGATCATCGGCATCGGCACCGAACTCCACACCCGGGATCTTGAGATCAAGGCCCTGTACGACAAGCGCACCTTCACCGGCCAGCTGGCCGCGCAGAAAAAGCACTTTGCCGAAGAGCTGATCTCCTACCCGGATGCACCGGAGGAGCCGGTCAGCGCCTCCGACCTCATCCGCCAGCAGCAGGAAATTCTGGCCCGCAACGGCGAGAATCAGCGTCTGCGGGCACAGTACACAGAGCTTGAGCGTCAGGAGCAGCAGTGTGTGGCCGAACTGAAACGCACCCGTGAACGCATTGCCGAGCTGGAACAACAGTATCAGGAGCTCGACGCCAAGCACACCCGTCTGTTCAATCAGCGGAAAACCGCTCAAAAGACCGTCGCCCAGCTTCAGGACGAATCCACCGCCGAACTGGAAGCTTCCATCCGGGACATCGAAGAGATCAACCAGAAGGTGCGGGCCAATCTGGAAAAATCCCGGGCCGAGAACGAAGCCGCCCGGTATGCCAGCGATTACGACAAGCTCACCGAGGGCATCACGCAGAAGCGGGCCGACCGCATGGCCCTGCTGAACGGTGCCGACCTGCCCCTGCCGGAGCTGAGCGTGGAGGACGGTGCTCTTACCTATAAAGGCAAGCACTGGCGGGACATGTCCGGCAGCGACCAGCTGCG
>ERZ772820.3009-NODE-3009-length-11194-cov-8.916958_pt1 | contig 11194 bp, 7 predicted proteins | sample MGYA00511377_ERZ772820 | MGnify/ENA primary metagenome ERZ772820 (study PRJEB29015, sample SAMEA2737684) | human gut metagenome | biome: human gut; feature: human-associated habitat; material: faeces | place: China | collected 2012 ...
ACGCGGATCACGTCCGGATCTGGATAATCCAATCTTGTTATAGGATTTACATTCATTGTTTATTCCTTTCTGTTTTATCTCCATATTCTTTCTTTGTTCTATTCAAGAACCACCGCATTGTGGACGGCCTCCTTTGCATCCTTGCCCCAGGAAAACAGTGTTCACAAAATATAATCTGTATTTAATTATTTAAACTGAGCCAGACGTTCCTCTACCTGAGCCATCATCTGCTCATACTTTGCAAGCTTGTCCTTTTCCTCCTGAACCTTTTCAGGCTTTGCATTGTTTAAGAATTTCTCATTTGAGAGCATGCCCCTTGAGCGCGCAAGCTCCTTTGTAAGCTTATCCTTTTCTTTATTGAGTCTTTCCTTTTCCTTCTCGAAATCAACAAGGTCCTCAAGCGGCAGGTATGCAACCGCATCAGGTATCACTACTGATACAGCGTCATCACCGATACCGGCCTTGCCCTGCTGTACTGTAATCTCGCTGGTAAATGCAAGATTTACATATACCTCCTTGTTGTCCTCGAATATCTTTCTGACTGACTCATCATCACTTGTGATGAAAAGCTTTGCCTTTCTTGAAGGTGGAACATCCATCTGTGTACGGACATTTCTGATACCCTTTACGAGATCCTTGCAGTGCTCGATTGCGGCTTCTTCTGCCGGGAAATTCCACTCTTTTTTGTACTCAGGCCATTTAGAGAGCATGATAGTCTCCTCGTCTGACTGAAGTGTGCAGAAGATTTCCTCTGTGATAAACGGCATATATGGATGAAGGAGCTTCAGTGCATTTACAAGTACTGTCTTAAGTGTCCAGAGTGCTGCATTTGCTGACTCAGGGTTTTCATCCTTCTTGTAGGTACGAACCTTTGCAATCTCGATATACCAGTCACAGAACTCATCCCAGATGAAGTCGTATACCTTTTGTACTGCAATTCCAAGCTCGAACTTGTCCATGTTTTCTGTGGCATCCTTTGCAAGTGTATTTACCCTTGAAAGAATCCACTTGTCTGCTGCATGAAGCTCATCAAGCTTTGGCTCTCTAAGTTCTACACCTTCAAGGTTCATCATGATAAATCTTGATGCATTCCATACCTTGTTGGCGAAGTTCCTTGAAGCCTCAACTCTCTCCCAGTAGAAACGCATATCATTTCCCGGTGCATTTCCTGTGATAAGTGTCAGACGAAGTGCATCTGCACCATACTTGTCGATAACCTCAAGCGGATCAATTCCGTTTCCGAGTGATTTACTCATCTTGCGGCCCTGAGAATCTCTTACGAGTCCATGGAAAAGCACTGTGTGGAATGGTGCCTTGCCCATCTGCTCATAGCCTGAGAAAATCATTCTGATTACCCAGAAGAAAATGATATCGTAGCCTGTTACGAGCACATCGTTTGGATAGAAATAGTCCAGATCCTCTGTCTTTTCAGGCCAACCGAGTGTTGAGAATGGCCAGAGCGCTGATGAGAACCATGTATCAAGTGTATCAGGATCCTGTGTCCAGTGCTCCTTGCCACACTTAGGACATTTGCCCGGCTTTTCTATTGAAACTACCATCTCTCCACAGTCATCACAGTACCATGCAGGTATTCTGTGTCCCCACCAGAGCTGACGGCTGATACACCAGTCGCGGATATTGTCTGTCCAGTTGAAGTATGTCTTGTCCATTCTTGAAGGAAGAAGCTTGATTTCTCCGTTCTTTACTCCCTCAACTGCAGGCTTGATCATCTCGTCCATCTTGACGAACCACTGCTGCTTGATCATTGGCTCAACTGTTGTGTGACAGCGGTCATGCACACCTACATTGTGTGAGTGTGGTACAACCTTTACTAAAAGGCCCTGCTCCTTAAGGTCCTCAACCAGTGCCTTTCTGCACTCGTATCTGTCCATTCCGGCATATTTTCCGGCCTTTTCGTTCATTGTGGCATCATCATTGATTACAACGATTTCCTCTAAGCTGTGGCGTTTTCCTACCTCGAAATCGTTAGGATCGTGTGCAGGTGTAATCTTTACACAGCCTGTTCCAAACTCTTTATCTACGTATGAATCTGCGATTACAGGAATCTCTCTGTCTGTGCATGGAAGCTTTAAGGTCTTTCCGATGATATCCTGATAACGCTCATCATCAGGGTTTACAGCTACGGCTGTATCTCCGAAAAGTGTCTCAGGACGTGTTGTTGCTATCTCTACGAATCTGCCTTCCTCGCCAACTACAGGATAGTTGATGTGCCAGAAGAAGCCATCCTGCTCCTCATGCTCCACCTCTGCATCTGAAATAGATGTCTTACATACCGGACACCAGTTTACAATTCTTGAGCCCTTATAAATCCAGCCCTTTTTATACAGCTTTGTAAATACCTCCTGTACTGCGTGTGAACATCCCTCATCCATTGTAAATCTCTCACGCTGCCAGTCTGCTGATGATCCTAGCTTACGAAGCTGCTTTACGATACGTCCGCCGTACTCTTTTCTCCAGTCCCAGCATTTCTCCAGGAACTCTTCTCTTGTAAGGTCTGCCTTGTTGATTCCCTGCTCCTTAAGTGCCTGGATGACCTTTACCTCTGTTGCGATGGATGCGTGGTCTGTTCCCGGCTGCCAGAGTGCATTGTAGCCCTGCATTCTCTTGTATCTGATAAGGATATCCTGCATGGTGTTGTCAAGGGCATGTCCCATGTGCAGCTGTCCTGTGATGTTTGGTGGTGGCATCACGATTGTGAATGGTTTTTTGCTGCGGTCTACCTCCGCATGGAAGTAGCCGTTGTCTTCCCACTTTTTGTAAAGACGATCCTCGATGTCCTTTGGATCGTAGGTTTTGTTTAGTTCTTTGCTCATGTTTTCCTCCTTTTATATGAATGACGCAAAAGCTTTGGGGGCTTTTGCTGTTTTTCTTTTTTCAATCTATGCAGGCACTTACGTATCGGTTCACTAAAAAAACGCCCCTCCGGTCTACGACCGGAAGGGCGAATAAGCGCTGTACCACCTTCGTTTACATCGGAGCATATATATACATATAAACTCGAATGCCTCATGTCCTGTAACGTGGACTAATCGGAAGAACTTATGTCAAATCTCGTTATATATAAATTTAACTTTCTGGGTTCTTCGGCTCAAAAGCTACCTTCCATGATTTCTGTCTTAAGCACCTTTCAGCCTGTCCAAAATGTATCACCATCTTACGGACCGGATGCTCTCTCTGAAAGCTTTCGTCATGTACTCCTCTTTCTTATGCCTTTAAATATTTGCCTGTTTCTTTCTACAATATTAAAGTGCATTGGGTGATTTGTCAATATGATTTTTGCTTTCAAAGAAATATGTGTGCGCTATAAGTGCTGTTCCACCTATATATGCCATCTTATCACTCAAATTTGAACGGCTGATAAGCTTCTCAGTGTAGTTTTCATCATATTTTGTACAGTACTGTATAAAGAGCTTATATATACTTGCATTTTCAAGCATTGAGCCAAATACTATCGTACAATCCGGAGCCAAGATAGTCATGACATTTACAGCGACACGCGCAATTCGTTCTATTGCTCCAACAAGTATCTCAGAGATTGTCTGATCCATCCTTGTTATATAGCCGTTGTCCTCATTTTCTACCCACGAAGTCAAGAGTTCTCCTGTTATAAGATTTTTATCACCGGCTGTTTCTTCATAAAGCACCGGGGTGTTTTCTTTGGAATACACCTCCTTTATGCGGTCACATAAAGCAAACATGGATACTCTTGTCTCAAGACAGCCGTGTCTGCCACATCTGCACTGCAGCCCATCAGGCTCTATGATATAGTGTCCTATTTCTGCTGCGTTGTGCTGATTGCCCTCATATAGCTTATTGTCCACAACTATCGCAGAGCCGACACCCGGGCCCCACTTAATAAAAACAATATTGTTTCCCTGTTTTCCGACACCATAAAGCATCTCAGCTTCCGCAAACGCCTTGACATTGTTTTCAAGTATAACCGGACACTGAATATGTTTTTCAAGTATCTCTCTTATTTTTACTCTATTATTCCATATACCATACGCGTGTATGCTGACGCCATTTTCCCTATCAACTATTCCCGGAATACATATTCCAATTCCAAGAATATCTGACAGTTTAAGCTCCTTTTCCCAAAGCTGAATCTTGATTTCCTTTGCCAGTTCTTCTAAAAATAGCTGTGGTTCAATGTCAGTCCGAGTATGTATTTTAGCTTCTACAAGCACATTTCCTCTGATATTTGTAACTGTAATGCTTGTATCTACTGCCTCAATATTTACAGATACTATGTACTTAAAATCATAATTGATATCCACAAGCACTTTCTTACGCCCAGCCCTCTTCTGCTCCTTCAGCTCGCCCTTTTCAAGTATCATGCGAGCTTCCATCATATCATTACACAGCATGGTCACAGCCGCCGGTGTAAGTCCTATTTGATTAGCAATATCCTTCCTTGACATTGCACCATTTTTCTGTAGTATCTTCAGTATCTGAGATTTGTTATTGTTTTTTACACTATCAAGTGAAATTCCCGTTTTACCCATTAATTCATCCCCCTCTTACTTATGCTTCAACATTCTTAGTTGCGACTATATCCACACCGGTTGCTGCAACATCGCTAAGCAGTACATCACCTATATGCACCGGTGCCTCTACCGTGATTTGGTTGATGCGCTCCATCACATCCATTATCTTTTCCTTTGGAATATCCTGTGCCGTCTTTACGGATACCATCGGTATTGTGCCATTTTTCACACAGACTGTACTTGTCACAATTCGTGTCGGATGCGTCACTTCCTTTGCTCCGTAGTCTGCTCCGCGCTTGCAGGTGTTTCCGGTTACTGTGACATTTTCTCCATCTATTGTCACCTTAAGGGCACAGCCCAGAGGGCAGCCTATACATGTCAAATTTCTTTCTTCCATGATACTATGCCTCCTCAATCTTTATCGTAATTGTGCGGGGATTTTCCGTTTCGATGAGCTCCTTCTTCTTAAGCACTACCTGCTCCATCTCACCCGGCGCCATAACAGGACGCTTGCGGTGCCGTAATTGTTTATCATCCAGATATACCGCAATATAACAATTCTTATACACAGCTCCCACTCGGAATCTTACCGTCACAGTATCATCCATTTGTGCAGTATTTATAGTGCTTGGGACAGTATATCGTACCCCGCCTGTAGCGGTTATCGATATTTCTTTGCCATCGCAGCTCTTGTCACCGCCATTTTTTACATACTCTGCGGCATGGCGGCCTGCTGCTGTCGCTTCCTCTGACACGTAATCCACGAGGTCATGCACATGAAGCACATTTCCGCATGCAAATACACCGGGCACATTTGTCTCAAGGCTTTCGTTTACGACCGGTCCGCTTGTTACCGGATTGAGCTCTACACCGGCTGTTTTTGAAATCTCATTTTCCGGAATGAGTCCGCATGAGAGTAAAAGCGTGTCGCACTCGTAAAAATCCTCTGTTCCCTCAATAGGCTTGTTATACTCGTCCACCTGTGCGAGAGTGATGCCCTCAACACGCTCCCTGCCCTTTATATCAACCACTGTGTGGCTGAGCTTAAGCGGAATTCCAAAATCATCCAGGCACTGCACGATATTACGCTTCAAGCCTCCTGAATACGGCATGAGCTCTGCAACCACCTGCACCTGGGCCCCCTCTAAGGTCATTCTCCTGGCCATGATAAGACCGATGTCTCCTGAGCCGAGTATTACTACCTTTCGTCCCGGCATGTAGCCCTCTATATTCACCAGTCTCTGAGCTGTGCCAGCCGAGAAAATTCCTGCCGGTCTGTAGCCGGGTATGTTAAGAGCACCTCTTGCTCTCTCCCTGCAGCCCATCGCAAGTATTACAGTCTTTGCGGCGATATGGAAAAGTCCGTCTGTGCGGTTCATAGCTGTAACTATTTTATCGTTTGCCTCATCTTTTATCTTTACATCATGCCTGTCATCTGCCCCGTTTTCGAACTCGTCACCGGTTGAGATATCCATGACCATCGTATTGAGCCTGTACTCTATGCCAAGCTCTTTGACCTCTTTGATAAATCGGCCGGCATATTCAGGACCTGAGAGCTCCTCCTTAAAGGTATGCAGACCAAAGCCGTTGTGTATACATTGATTTAAGATACCGCCAAGCTCACAGTCTCTTTCCAGTATAAGTATTTTATCTATTTTATTTTTCTTAGCGGAAGCTGCTGCCGCAAGACCTGCCGGACCGCCTCCTACTATCACAATATCGTAAAATTCCATATTGTCCCCCTATCCGCGATTCTTGCTCATTCCAACAACTATCTTTGACTTTCCACCGCTTTTAGTGATGTCAAGCTGCGAAATGCCTCTCTCCCTGGCGATAATCTCCATAGTTCTCGGAGAACAAAAGCCCGCCTGGCACCTGCCCATTCCGGCTCTGGTGCGTCTCTTCACACCATCGAGTGACTTTGCGCCCAGTGGTCTGTTTACCGCATCTATTATCTCGCCCTCCGTAATCATCTCACAGCGGCATATTATATTTCCATACTCAGGCTTTTCTTTTATCAGCGCTTTATACTCATTCTCTGAAAGCTTCTTTGGATTTAAAATACCTTTTCTTGTCTCGATGAAGTCCGCATTTTTAGAAGGATTAAAAAGCCCCTCAACTATTGCTGCCACCCTCTCGCCGATAGCCGGTGCACTTGATAAGCCCGGTGACTCTATACCTGCGCAGTCAATAAAATACGGTGCGTCAAAAAGCTCCTCGATGATAAACTCATGTCCGTCCTCATGTGCACGATTTCCTGCAAACGATGTGATGACCTGACGCATAGGAAGTGACGGCACCGAACGTGTGCCGGATTTCACAACATGCTCTAAGCCTGCTCTCGTTGTATTTGTACCATCCTTGTCCTCATGGTCATCTGCTGTAGGTCCGATTAATATATTTCCGTGTACTGTCGGAGTTACTAGCACGCCTTTGCCGTATTTGCCCGGAAGCTGGAAAATGGTCTTGTCAACGATACCTCCCGCAGCCCTGTCTAAAAGCACGTACTCTCCACGCCTTGGTGTGATATGTATTTTGTTTTCACTCACCATATTATGGAACACATCAGCATATACACCGGCTGCATTTACAACACAGCGTGCATGAATTTCGCCATTTTGAGTGATGAGAATATAGCCTGTCTGCTCCTTTTGTATCGCCTTCACCTCTGTGTTAAATAAAAACTCCACACCGTTTGCCGCCGCATTCTCAGCAAATGCGATATTCATGCCAAACGGACACACAATGCCTCCTGTCGGGCAGTAAATAGCAGCCACCACTTCATCAGACAGATTCGGCTCCATCTCATGTGCTTTCTTTGAATCGAGAATTTCAAGTCCCGGCACGCCGTTTGCAATCCCCTGATTGTAAAGCTCCTTAAGCCTTGGCATATCGTCCTCGCTAAAGCACAATATCAGTGAGCCGTTTCTTCGAAACTCAAAATCAAGCTTCTTCGAAAGCTCATCCATCATCTCATTTCCACGAAGATTCATCTGTGCCATAAGTGTACCGGTCTTACAATCAATTCCGGAATGGACAATAGCACTGTTTGCCTTTGAGGTGCCACAGCACACGTCCTCCTCCTTTTCCACCACGCAGATGGACAGGTTATATTTCGAAAGCTCTCTGGCACAGGCGCTTCCCGATACTCCCGCTCCTATAATTACTACATCATACATGTTATTTTCTCCCACCAATTCCCATATATTGTTTACCTGCTGTATCACTGAGCCCATTTAAAACAATGCAAGCATCAGCTATTATTCATCCTTCGCCCAGTTAAATGCGCAGGCGACAGCCTTTTTCCACATTTTAAGCTTCTTTTCTCTCAAATCAGCCGCTATCTCCGGCTCAAACACACGGTCAATAGACCAGTTTCTCTTTATATCATCCATGCTTTCCCAGTAGCCAACTGCAAGCCCTGCTAGGTACGCTGCACCCATGGCTGTTGTCTCCACGCACACAGGCCTGTTGACCGGTGCATTGCTGATATCAGCCTGCATCTGCATGAGCAGATTATTGGCACTGGCGCCGCCGTCCACCTTAAGTGATGTGAGATTGATGCCCGAATCAGCCTTCATTGCCTCAAGCACATCATTTACCTGAAACGCCATTGATTCCAGAGTTGCCCTTATGACATGATACTTGTTTACACCTCTCGTTAGCCCCACAATGGTTCCTCTGGCATACTGATCCCAGTACGGTGCTCCAAGCCCTGTAAATGCCGGCACCACGTAGCAGCCGTTTGTGTCTTTTACCTTTCTCGCCATGTATTCTGAATCTGTTGAGGAATCTATAAATTTCATCTCATCGCGTAGCCACTGGATAGAGGCTCCTGCCACAAATATTGAGCCCTCCAGCGCATATACCACCTTGCCGTCTATGCCCCAGGCTATAGTGGTAACAAGTCCGTTCTTTGAGGATACCGGCATCTCACCTGTGTTCATCAGCAGAAAACAGCCTGTACCGTATGTATTTTTGGCTTCCCCTGCCCTAAAGCATGTCTGTCCAAAAAGCGCTGCCTGCTGGTCTCCTGCCGCTCCCGCGATAGGAATCGGGCCCCCGAAAAACACAGGATTCACCTCACCATATACACAGCTTGACGGCATTGGCTTTGGAAGCATGCTCTTTGGTATATCAAGCTCCTTAAGTATCTCATCATCCCACTTTAAGGTATTGATATTAAACATCATGGTTCTTGAAGCATTGGAATAATCCGTGACATGCACCTGTCCCTGAGTGAGCTTCCATATAAGCCATGTCTCGACTGTTCCAAACAAAAGCTCGCCTCTTTCGGCTCTCTCCCTTACTCCCGGCACATTGTCAAGGAGCCACTTGAGCTTAGTTGCCGAAAAATAAGCATCTATCACAAGCCCTGTCTTTTTTCTGAAGGTCTCGGTAAGCCCCTTTTCCTTCAGTGAATCCGCATACTCTGCCGTGCGTCTGCACTGCCATACTATCGCGTGATAAACCGGCTCACCTGTATTTTTGTCCCATACAATTGTGGTTTCTCTCTGGTTAGTAATGCCTATCGCACATATATCGGCTGCCGTAGCCTGAATATTGGCCATTGCCTCCTTTGCCACCTCAAGCTGTGTGGCCCAGATTTCCTCTGCATCATGCTCCACCCAGCCCGGCTTTGGAAAAAACTGCGTAAATTCCTTCTGTGCCACGCTGCACATCTCGCCCTTCTCATTGAAAAGTATACATCTGTTGCTGGTAGTGCCCGCATCTAATGCCATAATATACTTTGCCATGTAAAAATCCTCCAACCAATTATTCGGTACCTAAATACTACTATTATTATAGCATGATATTTAAGCTATTTCCATAAAATCAGTACTCACAGACTTCGATTTCAAGCATATGTCCTAAAACCTTTAACTCATCTGAACAATCTCCGTAAATCACCACAAAATGAGGCTCCCAGCCATCCTTTACACTTTGATTTACAATATCATAGCTATTTTTGTCTGTCCTGACTACAATTGATGTTCCGCAAAACTGCTTAGGCTTGTCGAGAGCACTTCCTGTTGTGACAAAAAATCTAAAGCTTCCATCTGCTTTTTGTCCTACTCTGAACACTGTGACTTTGTCAGCCGCCTTACAGCCAAAGTCCATTACAGGGCCAATCTTTCTGTTCGGATGCACTCCGATTGTTGCACCTGTGTCCTCTCTTGCGATAGAGCATGCAGCTGTTCCGCAATGCCAGAATGTAATTGTATTTTCACTCTCATCAAGAGACACCGGATCTCCGAAAAATACAGCCTGCTCAGATAATTTCATTCCCATATACATAGAGAGTGCTCCATATGTATCAGCCTCGCAGCTTGCAGCAACCCCCATATCATTTAGCATAGCAAGCACGCCACAAACAGGTGTTCCAAACGCGGTAAAGAAATCAGGCCAGCATCTTGAAGAAAGTGCTCCAATATTATTTTCATCTACATACTCCTTATAGGCCTTGCACAGTCTCGCAAAATCCTTTCGATTATTATCAGGAGTCTTGTCAAGACCAATAGTACACTTAGTCATTTTATCGAGATATTCACTGCACTCATCATCAGTATAGCCCTTTGCCATATCAATAAGCTCTCTCGCCTCAATTGACTCAAGCGTTGCCCCAAATACCTTTTGCATGTCAGCATCCATTGCACGTCCAAATCCAAATCCCTGCGGTGTATGTCCGACTGAGGCAATCCTTAGATTTTTAAGCTCATTTTTAAGCCATGCTGCACGAATACAGGCACTAATTGTTTTCTTTGTCCTCTCCTCCTGTGGAGCTCCAAAGATATATTCAAAGTTACCATCCCTAAACGCAGCCAGTGCATTTCCTGCCGAATATGCTCCCGTCAATGAATTTAATCTCAACCGGCCTCCATCTATAACCGGCTCACGAAGTGTCCAAAGCAGTACCGGACACGAAAATCTTTTAAGAACCTCACTCGCATAAGCTGCATTTGCAAAGGTTATATTCTGTAAAATTATCAGGGATGGCTCTATTGTATCAAGAAAATTAGTTAAATCCTGAATTGATAAAAGCATTTTATCCGGTACAATTGCAGCATCCGTTATTGTATTTAATAAGTCTATTGATTTTTCAAATTCCTTCTGTGCGCTCTCCAAATGAAATGTCGGAACCCCGACCGGCACATATGCCACCTGAAATTTTGTCATATATTTTACCTCCAATAAAATTTTCAAAAACTACTTAACCATAAGCAGTATTCCTGATATAAAAAGTAATATGTAGGTGAGCTTCATAAATATTTCCTGGCTCATCCTCTTTACAAGCACTGAGCCTGCTGCCATTCCCGCTATCAAAAACGGAATCGATATGCATTGAGTCATAACAAGCCCTGCATTCCACATTCCCGCACATATATCCTGAACAAGTATCATCGAATTTAATATAATCCAAACAGTAGAAATAGTTGCTCTAAAGCTTATCTTTTCCTTTATCTCATTGGATAAATACCCTATCAGAAGCGGTCCGCCTGACACAAACATACCATGAACTATTCCCGCACCAATAAGTAACAGCATTGATTTCCATGATGATTTTTCTTTTGTATCACGCTGCCTTTGCCCATATATGCTGTAAAACCCATGTATTGCAAGAAATATCACAAAAATACCCAGAAACTTGTATAATACTGCATCATATCCTGCAAGTGCGTTCTTTA
>ERZ772820.3010-NODE-3010-length-11194-cov-3.805907_pt1 | contig 11194 bp, 9 predicted proteins | sample MGYA00511377_ERZ772820 | MGnify/ENA primary metagenome ERZ772820 (study PRJEB29015, sample SAMEA2737684) | human gut metagenome | biome: human gut; feature: human-associated habitat; material: faeces | place: China | collected 2012 ...
GGCGGCGGGCGACTTGGGAAGCCCCGGCATCGTCATGATATTGCCCGTGAGCGCGACGAGAAAGCCCGCGCCCGCCGAGACGCGGATCTCCCGCACCGTCACGGTGAAGCCCTCCGGCGCGCCGCGTTTTGCCGCGTCGTCCGAAAAGCTGTACTGCGTTTTGGCAACGCACACCGGCAGAGCCCCGAAGCCGAGCGCCGTGAGCCGCGCGGCCTGCTTTTTTGCCTCCGGCGTGAAAACAGCGCCGTCCGCGCGGTACACGTTCCGGCAGAGAGCGTTCAGCCGCTCCTCGATCGTGCCGTCAAGATCATAGGCAAAGCGGAACTCATTTTTCTCCTCGCAGAGCCGCACGACCTCGGCCGCGAGCGCTTCGCCGCCCGCGCCGCCGCGCGCCCACACGTCGCTCCGCACGGCTTTGACGCCGAGCGCGGCGCATTTCTCCGCCACGAGCGCAAGCTCCGCTTCCGTGTCCGTCGGGAAGGCGTTCACCGCCACAACGCACGGGAGGCCGAATACATTCTTAATATTGTCCGCATGGCGCAGGAGATTCGGAAGGCCCTTTTCGATCGCTTCGAGATTTTCCGCGCCGAGCGCGTCCTTCTCCGCGCCGCCGTGGTATTTGAGCGCGCGCACCGTCGCCACGATCACGACGGCGTGGGGGCGCAGATCTGCCAGACGGCACTTGATGTCAAAGAACTTTTCCGCGCCGAGATCGGCGGCGAAGCCCGCCTCGGTGACGGTATAGTCTGCGAGCTTTTGCGCCATGCGCGTGGCGAGCACGCTGTTGCAGCCGTGGGCGATATTCGCAAACGGGCCGCCGTGGACGAGCACGGGCGTGCCCTCGAGCGTCTGGACAAGGTTGGGGCAGAGCGCATCGCGCAGCAGCGCGGTCATCGCGCCCTCGGCCCTGAGATCGTGCGCCGTAACGGGCGCGCCGTCATAGGTATACCCCACGATGATGCGGCCGAGCCGCGCCCTGAGATCCGAAAGGCTCTCCGCGAGACAGAACACCGCCATGATCTCGCTTGCCACGGTGATGTCGAACCCGTCCTCGCGCGGGCAGCCGTTCGCCCTGCCGCCGAGCCCGTCCACAACGTGCCGCAGCTGCCGGTCGTTCATATCGACGCAGCGCTTCCACGTGATCTGCTTCGGGTCGATCCCGAGGGCGTTGCCCTGCTGGATGTGGTTATCGAGCATCGCCGCGAGCAGGTTGTTGGCAGCGCCGATGGCGTGAAAATCGCCGGTAAAATGAAGGTTTATGTCCTCCATCGGGACGATCTGGGCATAGCCGCCGCCGGTCGCGCCGCCCTTGATGCCGAACACCGGCCCCAGCGACGGCTCGCGCAGCGCGGCGAGCGCGTTTTTTCCGCAGCGGCGGAGCGCATCGGTAAGGCCGATGGAGGTCGTAGTCTTTCCCTCGCCCGCGGGTGTCGGCGTGATGGCCGTGACGAGAATGAGCTTTCCGTCCGGCGCGGCGGCCTTTTCGCGCAGCAGGTCGAGAGAAACTTTCGCCTTGTGTCTGCCGTAAGGCTCAACGTATGCTTCGCCGATGCCCGCAGCCGCGGCTATCTCGGAAATATTTTTCAGCGCGCACTTGTGCGCGATCTCGATATCGGTCATTCAGACTCCTCCTTTTTCCCGAAAAGAACGAAAATGTACGGCGGCAGCAACCATGTGATAATGGTGGAAGCCCACATATTCACCCCGGCGGCGTTCAGCAGCTGGGAGACAATGCTGTCCCACTCGGAAAGACTATACCAGAAGAATCCGAAGGAGCCGTTCGTCGCCGCCGAAAGGACACCGAAAAGCACATTCAGCCCAACGAGAATTGACGCGGAAACAAGCAGCTCGCGCCGCGGCAGAGCGCGAAACAGCACCCAGCCGACAGCGAGCACAATCACAAAGAGGATGGCGGAAAGCAGCATCCACCGCCCGTTGTCCACCGTGATCGAGCCATCCGGCAGCGTGACGATTGCAAGACGTCCCAAAACGTAGACAAGAAGCAGATGACACATGAAGCCGGAAAGCATGCCGTACGCTGGTACCTTCCAAAGATTTAATCTGTTCATCGTCCTGTCCTCCATAGATTACTAAGAGTCACTGATTAGTTATTATCTCACAGTTTTCAGCAAAACGCAATCCGCCGAAACGATAACCTCTGTCGTTTGCATCCAGCGGAAAATCTGTTATAATAAAAAATGGGCAGGGAATAGTATGGGCAAAAAGGATAAGAAGCCGCAAAGCGGCACGTCAGGGACGATCCTCTCAGCCGTCCTTTTCACGGCGCTCGGCGTCGGGCTCTACCGCGCGCTTTTGCTGTGCGACGAGATGTATCTGGAGCTCCTCGGCGAAAACCGCCGCGGCACGGTGGATGCGATGCTCACAAAGCCGCAGCGCCGCTTCATGCGCCAGATGAAGGATTTCCCGAGCGTGCTGCGCACGGAGTACGCCCTCGCCCTGCTGCACGACGGCGACAAAGAGCACGCCGCCCTGCTGCGCGGCCGGTTTGAAAAGATCGCTGCGGCCTACCCGTATCAGGGTGATATCGAGCAGGAGCGCTCGCTTCTCGCGCTCGCGGACGGGAAAATTCAAAATATCGGATAAGGAGAACGCCATGTCACAGGTAACAAAGCGGGCGCTCGAGCAGTCACTCAAAAATCTGCTGCTCAAAAAGCCGCTCACGAAGATCACCATCAACGACATTGCCGAGGACTGCGGCATCAACCGCATGACGTTTTACTACCACTTCAAGGACATTTACGATCTCGTGGAGTGGTCATGTCTGGAAGACGCGCGCCGCGCGCTCGAGGAGAAGAAAACGCACGACACCTGGCAGCAGGGCCTCCTGCAGATCTTCGAGGCCGTGCGGCAGAATAAGCCGTTCATTCTGAACGTCTACCACTGTGTGGACCGCGAGCAGGTCGAGCGGTATCTCCGCCCGCTCGTGGACCATCTCATTCTCGGCGTGATCGACGAGCAGTCTGCCGCCATGACCGTCCGCGATGAGGACAAGGCGTTCATCGCGCAGGTCTACGGCTACATTTTCATCGGCATCATGCTCGACTGGATCCGCGACGGCATGACCGAGGAGCCGGAGAAGATCGTTGACCGGCTCGCGCTTCTCATCCACGATTCGATCCGCGAAGCGCTCGCGCGCTTCAAGATTTAAGCAAATTCTCCGGTTTGATGAAAAACTTTACACTTTGCGCCCCCGTGATAAAACCCTTATCACGGGGGCGCTTCTGTTTATGGTAAATAAAATTCTTTGGGGTAATATAAGGCCATCAAGAGAAAAACAAATCTCACAGGAGGTCAATATTATGTATTACTCTGCCGGAACGTATGAATCCTTCGCCCACCCCGAAAAGCCGGAGGGCGTCGACAACAAATCCGCCTATATCATCGGCACCGGTCTCGCCGGTCTGACCGCGGCCTTCTATCTCGTCCGCGACGGCCAGATGAAGGGCGAGCACATCCATCTTCTCGAAAAGCACGAGCTTGCCGGCGGCAGCTGCGACGGCTACCGCGACATCACCAAGGGCTTTTACATGCGCGGCGGCCGCGAGATGGACAACCATTTTGAGGTCATGTGGGACGTGTTCCGCGATGTGCCGAGCATCGAGACGCCGAACGTAACGGTGCTCGACGAATACTACTGGCTCAACAAGCACGACCCCAACTACTCGCTCTGCCGCGCGAGCGTCAACCGCGGCGAGGACGCCCACACCGACAAGAAATTCGCTCTCGACAAAGCTTCCGCCATGGCGCTCTCGAAGCTCTTTCTGACGCCGGAGAAGGATCTTGAGGACAAGAAGATCTCCGAGGTCCTGCCCGAGAGCTTCTGGAGCACGAACTTCTGGCTGTACTGGCAGACGATGTTCGCCTTCCAGCGCTGGTCGAGCGCGCTGGAGATGAAGCGCTATCTCTGCCGCTACGTCCACCACATCGACGGTCTGCCCGACTTCAGCGCGCTGCGCTTCACGAAGTACAATCAGTACGAGAGCATGATCCTCCCGCTCGTAAAGTATCTTGAATCCCACGGCGTGCGCATCGAGTACGGCATGGACGTGAAGAACGTCGTCATCGAAAAGCACGGCGATAAGAGAGTCGCCAAGGCCATCGCTTACGTGAAGGACGGCCAGGAGCAGACGCTCGATCTCATTGAGGACGATCTCGTGTTCATCACGAACGGCTGCTGCACCGACACCTCCTGCTACGGCGACCAGACCCACGCGCCCGACCTTTCCGGCATCGAGAACGGCAAGGGCGAGAGCTGGGATATGTGGAAGAACATCGCTGCGCAGGCCGAGAACGGCGAATACGGCAACCCGGACAAGTTCTGCTCCGACGTGAACGCCACCAACTGGATGAGCGCGACCGTCGCCACGGCGAACGAGGAGATCATCCGGCACATCATCAACGTCTGCCACCGCGACCCGCGCGAGGGCAAGGTCACGACCGGCGGCATCGTCACGGTCAAGGACAGCACCGAGAACTGGTACCTTTCCTGGACGATCAACCGTCAGCCGCAGTTCAAGTCGCAGAATAAGGACACGGTGCTCGTGTGGCTGTACGCGCTCAACACCGACCGCCCGGGCAACTACGTCCGCAAGCCCATGCGCGAGTGCACCGGCGAAGAGATCTGCCGCGAGTGGCTCTATCACATCGGCGTGCCCATCGACCGGATCGACACGCTCGCGAGCGTAGCGTGCAACACGACGACGTGCTTCATGCCGTATATCAACGCCTTCTTCCAGCCGAGAAAGGAATCCGACCGGCCGCGCGTCGTGCCGGAGGGCGCGGTGAACTTTGCCTTCATCGGCCAGTTTGCCGAAACGCCGCGCGACACCATCTTCACCACCGAGTATTCGATGCGCACCGGCATGGAGTCGGTGTACACGCTGCTGAACGTAGACCGCGGCGTGCCTGAGGTCTGGGGCAGCAAATACGATGTGCGCGAGCTGCTGCGCGCGTGCTACTACGCCATCGATAAAAAGCCTCTCTCCGAGGCCGAGCTGAACTTCGGCGAGCGCGAGCTCATGAAGATCGTGCTCAAGAAGATCCGCGGCACGGACGTCGAGCTGCTGCTCAAAGAGAGCGGCCTCATCGAATAATTCCGAAAAAATCCGCAAAACAGCTGCCACCGGTCAGAAGATCTGACCGGCGGCTTTTTGCCTTGACACAGGCGTTTGCCGTGTGTTATATAGAGAGTATATCTGATTTTAAAAGGAGGGACTACCATGGACAGCGGCAGTAACGGACGAATATGGGGCATGGCGAGACGCATCCCAGGGACTTCGTATGGCCGCGCAGGCCGGTGAAGTCTCTCTTTTCCGCTGCTCACCATTGCCCGGATCGACGTGCGCCGCACGCCGGGCAGCGGTGATATTTTTTTGCCCTGCTCCGGCGCGGTTATCAAAAAATCGTTGAAACGGAGGGCAGAAACATGGAAAACAAAACCGAACTCATGCAGCTCCGCCACCCGGATTACGACCGGGAACTGACGGAGCTCGTCCGCAGCAATCTCTCGCCGAAGGCGTTCCGCGAGAAGCTGCTCGACTATCACGAAAACGACATCGCCGCCGCGCTCGAGGCGCTCACGCTCTCTGAGCGGCAGCGGATCTATCACGCGCTTGACGCCGCGGAGCTCTCGGCCGTGCTCGAATACGCCGAGCCGATGACGGCGTATCTCAATGAATTGAGCCTCCGGCGGCGGGTGAACGTGCTCTCGCGCATGGACGCCGACGCTGCGGTGGACTATCTCAAAACACTCGAAAGCAGCGAGAAAAACACGCTCGTCGAGCTCATGGACGAGCCAAAGCGCCGCGAGATCGCGCGCCTCTGGGTCTACGGCGAGGACGAGATCGGCAGCATTATGACGACGAACTGCATCGTCATCCCCGAGGGGCTGAGCGTCAAGGCCGCAATGCACCAGCTCGTCGAGCAGGCCGCCGAGCACGACAACATCTCCACGATCTATGTTGTGGATTCCGATAACGCTTTCTACGGCGCGATCGATCTCAAAGACCTCATCATCGCGCGCGAGGGCGACCCGCTCGCGGAGCTGATCGCGACCTCCTACCCCTACGTTTACGCGCACGAGCGCATTGAAGACGCGCTGCCGCGCATCCAGGACTATTCCGAGGACTCCATCCCCGTGCTGGACGAGGAAAACCGGATGCTCGGCGTCGTAACGGCGCAGAGCCTCATCCAGACGGTGGACGACGCGCTGAGCGAGGACTACGCCCGGCTCGCCGGTCTCTCCGCGGAGGAGGATCTCAACGAAACGCTCGTGCAGAGCGTGCGCAAGCGTCTGCCGTGGCTGCTCGTGCTGCTGGGGCTCGGGATGGTCGTGTCGAGCGTCGTCGGCCTTTTCGAGAGCGTCGTGGCGCAGCTCACGCTCATCGTGTGCTTCCAGTCGCTCGTGCTGGATATGGCGGGCAACGTCGGCACGCAGTCGCTTGCCGTCACGATCCGCGTCCTTATGGACAGCGAAACGACCGGCGCGCAGAAGCGGAAGCTTGTCTGGAAGGAGGCGCGCGTCGGACTTATGAACGGCGCGATCCTCGGCGCGGCCTCGTTCGCGCTCATCGGGGCATATCTTCTGCTGCGCGGCGAAGCGGCGCTCATGGCGTTCGGCGTTTCGGGCTGCATCGGCATCGCGCTCATCGCGGCGATGCTGCTCTCGAGCATTTCCGGCACGGTGATCCCGATCTTCTTCAAAAAGATCGGCGTCGATCCCGCCGTCGCCTCCGGCCCGCTCATCACGACCGTCAACGACCTCGTCGCAGTCGTATCGTACTACGGCCTCACCTGGCTGCTGCTCATCGAGTGGCTCCATCTGGCATAAAAAACGCTCCCCCACCCCGGATGTCTTTTCCCGAGGCGGGAGAGTTTTTTGCTTTGGCCGGTTGGTTTGATTATACTGCGCGGTAGATCGGCTCCCCATGCAGGAAGGTCTCCACAACATTCTGCGCCGTTTTTTTCTGCAATTCGGCAAGCGCCGCTTCCGAGCACCAGCTTATATGCGGCGTCAGAATGACATTCTCGCGATGCAAAAGCGGGGACTCGCTGAAATTTTCGGTACCAAGCACGTCCAGCGCACAGTAGGAAATGCGGCCACTGTCAAGCGCTCGCATGAGCGCCGCTTCGTCCACGAGCCCGCCTCTTGCCGTATTGACAAATATCACACCCGGCTTCATGCTTTGGAATTCCTGTTCACCGATGATGCCTCTCGTCGCCGGAGTTAGCTGCAAATGCATCGTGACAACATCGGCGCAGGAAAGCGCTTCATGCAGTTCCAGAAATTCAACGTCGGGATACATCAACCGGTCAGTGATATAGGGGTCTACGGCGACCACATGCCCGAAAAACGCCCGCATTTTACGGTACAGATTCCGGGCAATGTTTCCAAACCCAACAAAGCAGATCGTGCTGTTTTCCAGCCGCAGCATTGGGCGCAATCCGTTCATCTCGAAATTCCCGTCCATTAGACGGTCGCGCGAAACGGATATGCGCCGTGCTGCATTAAGAATATGCGCCGCCGTGGAATCTGCCACCTCGTCCAAGCAGTAATCCGTACAGTTTGCCACCATAATGCCGCGCTTTTTCGCCGCGGCGAGATCCACCGTGTCCAGTCCGATCGCATACCGGGCAATCACCCGGCATTTTTCCAGCCCATCCATAAACGCCGCATCGATCGGAGCGGCAAACTGCGTGATCAGCGCATCGCAGTCGTGCGCATACGTAAGAAGCTCCGTGGGATCCTTGATCCCGCCCGGGCGGATCTTTGTGCAGTCAACAACTTCCACGTCATCACCCAGACGCCGGAATTCTTCCAGCTCTTCATGTATGTCCGGATAGTAGTAATCCGAAATAACAATCTTATATTTTGCCATTGGCTCAGCCTCGACTTTCCTGCTACATCAATGATTTCGGAATCAGCGTGATCATCCCGGGGAACGCCACGCACAGCAGGACGGTGATCACCAGTATTGCTATGAATGGCCAGATTTTCCTGCATATGTCAGTAAAGGAGCATTCGGCGATACCAGATGTGACGTACAGCAGTACGCCGACCGGCGGCGTGATCTGCCCGATCAGGAGGGAAATCACCATGACGACCGCAAAGAATATCGGGTTGAATCCATAGGAGGTGCACACCGCCGAAAGAACCGGTGCAACAAGGATCATCGCCGCCAGAACCTCCACAAAACAGGTAAGCACCAGCAGGAAGAGGATAAGGAGGAGAAGCACGATATACGGGTTGCTCGTCAGCTGTGCGAGCCACGCAACGGTATGCTGCGGGAACATCGCCACGCCCATAAGCCACGCAAACGGACCGGCCATTGCCGCGATAAGCAGCACACTTGCCGAGGTCAGTGCCGACTTGATCAGGATCTTGGGGATGTCACGGATTGTTAGCGTCCGGTACACAAAGAGACCGATGATCATGGCATAGAGAGAAGCAACGATGCCCGCCTCCGTAGCCGTAAACAAGCCGGAGATGATACCGCCAATGATGATGACCGGCGTAAGAAGAGCAAGGACCGCATTCAAAAAGGCCTTTCCGAGAGCCTTCCATCCGATGAACTTTCCGTCCGGTGCCAGGTACGGAAACGTGTCCTTTCTTTTCGTCGCCAGAAAGGCAACATACAACATGCACAAAACGCCGATGCACACACCGGGAATGATGCCGCCCATAAACATCGCGCCAACGGAAATGCCTGTCAGCGAACCATACACGATCATGTTCATGCTCGGCGGAATGATGGGTCCCATGGTAGAGACCGCCGCTTGCAGCGCCGCCGTCCAGCCCTTATCGTAGCCTTTTTCCTTCATGGCGGGGATCATTACGCCGCCGATCGCCGCAGCGTCGGCGACCGAGGAGCCGGATACTCCGGCGAAGATCATGCCGGAGAGGATTGAGACCTGCGCCACGTTGCCAGGCAGATGGCCGACCGCCGCCGTAGCAAACTTAATGAGGCGCTTGGATATACCGCCCGCCGACATCAGATCACCGGCGAGAATGAAAAACGGGATAGCAAGAAGCGAATAGCTGTTCAGCATGCTGAACGTCCGCTGCACCACGACCTCCAGCGGGAACGTGCTGCCGCTGAGTATCAGCGCAAGCAGCGAGGAAAAGCCCATGCTGTATGCGATCGGAGCGCCGATCAGGAGAAGAATGACAAAAGAAACAAAAAGAATGATCAGCATGGCTCGTCACCTCCCAACGGATGTTTCAGGATGTATTTTTCATAAATGTCCACAATGGTATAAAACAGCATAAGGATCGGCCCGATCAGCATGGCGTAATATACGTAGCCCATCGGGATCCCCAGCGTGGGGCTGATCGTGGCGATGTTCACACGAATCATTCGGGGAGCAAGGACGATAAACAGAATGAACAGTGCCAGTGAAACGAGCTCGATCAAAACCTCCATCACCGCCTTTACGCGGGGGCCAACATTGCCGAGAACAACGTCTGCGGCAACATGCTTCTTTTTGCGGATGCCATACGCCGCAGCGATCATGACCATCCATATGAAGAGATACTTCTGCGCCTCATCTGCCCAGACAATGGGCAGGGAAAAAGCATATCTGGATATGATCTGCATCAGTCCGATAATAATGATGGCGCTGAAAAAAAGAACGATCAGAATTCTTACGATCTTGTCTACGATGGACACAAAAGTTTTCACGTTTTAACCCACTCCTCTCCGGGAGAGAGCCTCCCTGCGCAGGGCAGGAAGGCTCCCCTGGTAATACTGCAGCCCTCGCTCAGCCGACGATCTTGTTATAAACGTCCGTCCAGCCCTTTTCCTCGCAGTACTTTATATTAAACTCATTGACGGCTTTGGCAAAGCTGTCCACATCGACTTCCACGATATCGACGCCGGAGCTTTCCATTTCGGCAAGCGAAACCGCTTCCTTCTCCGGAGCCATCGCTGTGTGGGCTGCAGAGGCTTCCGCAGCCGCAGCCAGAAGATTCTTCTGCTGTTCTTCTGTCAGCTTCTGGAAGGAGATCTCCGACATAAAGAGACCCATGGGGCCGCACATATGCTTTGTGAGCATGTAATGATCGATTACTTCGTCAAACGCATTGGCAAGAGAGGTATTGCAGTCGTGCTCATAGCCGTCGATAACATGGGTCTGCAGAGAGGTGTAAACCTCGCCGAAGCCCATCGGCGTTGGGTTCAACCCCATGGCCTGCATGGTATTGATGTAAACGTCCGATTCGATGGTGCGGATCTTCAGATTCAGCGCTTTTGCCTCGTCAAGATTGGTGAAAGCATTCTTCTCGCCGACCGTGCCCACGCAGCGGTAGCCAAAGGAGACGCTATAGGCAAGAATGCGCACGCCGGCAGCATCCAAAAGGCCCTTGGCAAGCTCTGTACCGACTTCACCGTTCAGAACGCCGGCCATCTGGTCGTAGTCCTTCCAGATATATGCCAGATCCAGTACGCCAAGCGGCGCATACAGCTTGCCGTAATCCGCCGTGCCGGTAATGTTGATATCGATGGTGCCCATCTGAACGCCTTCCACCAGCGCCGCACTGTCGCCGAGCTGCGCACCGGGGAATATCTCGATTTTGATGCCGTATTTCTTGCAGGCTTCCTTCAGGGCAAGCGCATACGCCTGCGCAACGTTGTCGCCGTCGGACTGCACATGCGCAACGTTCAGCGTAACTTCATATTCGGGTTCCGCTTCTGTCTCCGCGGGCTTGGCGATTTCGGAGGTCTTGGTTTCTTCCGGCTTGGTTTCAAAGGCGGAGCTGCTTCCGCATCCGGCAAAGAGTGCAACGATCAAGGCGGCGGCGCAGAGGAGTGCGAGAAACCTAAATTTTTTCATGGTCTTTCTTCCTTTCTTTTGTCTTCTTCTCTTTTATCGGCGATCACTCGCCGGATATTTCTTCACGAAGTTGCTTTGCCGCGGCCTCAAGATCCTTTTCCTTGGGGTACTTCGCATTGGCGTTCATCTGGAAAATACCGTTCCAGTCCAACCCATCGGCATATTTGGGGACAATATGGATATGGAAATGCCGCACGGTATCTCCGAACACCCCGAGGTTGATCTTTCCCGGTTGATACAGCTTTTTCAGCGCTGCCGTGACGCGCGCAAGATCCTCCTGCAGCGCAACGCGTTCTTCTTTCGTCAGCTCGCAGAACTCCTCCGCATGGCGGCGAAGCCCAAG
>ERZ772820.3024-NODE-3024-length-11147-cov-3.132528_pt1 | contig 11147 bp, 5 predicted proteins | sample MGYA00511377_ERZ772820 | MGnify/ENA primary metagenome ERZ772820 (study PRJEB29015, sample SAMEA2737684) | human gut metagenome | biome: human gut; feature: human-associated habitat; material: faeces | place: China | collected 2012 ...
AAGTTAAATTGTTTGAACCGTCAATATCGGAATAGTTATATACTTTATCAAAATTTTCAAGCGGTAATGTAAAAGCGTGATATTTCGCCATATCATCAATGTGTGTTGCCCAAACACTATCAAAACCATTAAGAATAAGAGCCTGTTCTGCTCCTTCCACCGTTGCGTTAGTCATTCCTGAATTCTTTATTTTTTTAGAACCTTTAATCATTGAGCTTTTTTCAGGAAGTGAATCGCCGTCAACTTTCATCGGAAAATAATTTTGCTCTTTAAATAACTCAACATCATAAAGCTGGCGCGTTACTTCATTGCCTTTTTCCGCCATTTCAGTTGAAAGATAATTAACCATATCCCTAACATATGCTTTTTGTTCTTCCGTGAGCAGATTAGTCAAGTATTGCAAGTCCTGCTTGCTTAATTTATGTGTTGAGTATTCATTGCTTTTCTTTTTATTCTTGGTGTCGGCAAATTTAATGCCACCGTGCAAAATATGATTTTTCGCTTGTTGATTCTATAATTTTTCAGGCAAGAGAGCATCGAAAGAAGATAGGATTTCTATGGTTTGGTTCTTGGAAAAATGCACAGTGTTATTATGCACCCGAGTGGGTGAAACAAGATCTGAAGCGTTTTGAACGTGCACAGTTGGAGAATGGAAAAAATTTCAAAATTTTAGAAAATGTACATGGATTACATTATTCGACACTCTCAGCATTTTGTGAGGAGACAAAGAAAGCAGATGCGGCAGCATTTGCAAGATTAATGGAACATATATGTGGTATCGATAGAATAGAGCATACAGTTATTACGATGCAAGTAGAAAATGAGACAGGATTGTTAGGAGAAGCAAGAGAACATGGAGAAAGAGCAGAAAAAATGTTTGCTTCTTCTGTTCCGGCTCCATTTCTTGAATATTTAAAAGAAACCTATGAAGAACTCACACCTGAACTTGCTAGTACCATTGTAAGAAGAGAGGAAGTGCTTTATGGTAAAAGTTGGAGTGAAATTTTTGGGGAAATGGCAGATGAAGTATTCCAGTGCTATTATACAGCAAGGTTTGTAGAAGCAGTTGCAAAAGCGGGGAAGAAGGAATATGATCTTCCTATGACAGTAAATTGTTGGCTTGATAAAGGTCAAAAACCAGGAAAATACCCTACGGGAGGACCGGTGGCGAAATTGATGCCTATATGGAAACATGCAGCGCCTTCTATTGATATTTACGGACCGGATATTTATATCCCAACATTCCTGAAAACATGTGATTGTTATACAAAAGGAGGAAATCCTCTTTATATTGCGGAGTGCGCAACGCATTCTTATGCAGGAATCAGAGAATTATATGTGATAGGACATTATCATGGAATGTGTTATTCTCCATTTGGATTTGAAGATATTGGTCTCCCTTTTACAGCAACGCAAGGAATATTGTTTGGAATGGATACGGATGACGAGTTATTAAAGACACCGCAAAATGCAGAAGAATATACAAAAATTAATGGATTATTAAATGGAATGATGTCGCTTTTAGCGGAAGCTTATGGTACAAGACATTTGCAGGCATCAATCAGTGAGAATGGAAAAAATGAGGTGCTGTCATTTGCCTCTTATGATTTTAATATTTTTTATGAATCTAGATTTTTGCAAACAAGAAGTGGTGCATGTCTTGTGCTAGAACAAGAGGAGAATGAGTTTTACGTTATTGTAAAAGATTGCGGATTAGATATCAGGTCGACTAAAGTAGAGGTACCTTACACAGATTTCTTAAGTGTAGATGAAGGATATTTTTCGGATGGAATGTTTATTTCAGAATGTAGACTAAATGGAGATGAGATTACAACAATGATCTTTGAAGGAGTACACTTATTAAAAATAAGAGTATTTTCTTATTGCTAACACATTATTTTTAAAAGAGCAACGCAGACAATATAAATACGAGGAGAAGAATGGATGAAGATTTTTCGAAAAGATTTTTTATGGGGCGGAGCAACAGCCGCAAATCAGTATGAAGGTGCATGGGATGTAGATGGAAAAGGAGTTGCTATTCCAGATTTATGTACAAATGGAACACATACGATTCCAAAGCGAATTACAGATGGGTTTGAAGAAGGAACATTATATCCCAGCCATGAGGCAACAGATTTTTATCATCATTATAAAGAAGATATTGCATTATTTGCAGAAATGGGATTCAAAACTTTCCGAATGTCTATTGCATGGACAAGAATTTTTCCGACAGGATTGGAGGAAACACCGAATGAAAAAGGGCTGGAGTTTTATGATGCAGTATTTGATGAATGTTTGAAATATGGTATTAAACCACTTGTTACCATTTCACATTATGAGATGCCGTATGGTCTGGTTGAAAAATATAATGGTTGGGAAAGTAGAGAATGTATAGATTGTTATGTGAGATACTGCGAGACTGTTTTTGAAAGATATCAGGATAAAGTTAAATATTGGCTAACATTTAATGAGATTAATGCAGGTACCATGGTGATGGGGGCAACGTTGTCGCTTGGTACAATCAAGGACTACTATGGAACAATGATGGGAGTAAAAGATGAGCCGCAAGTTCGTTATCAGGCATTGCATCATCAGTTCGTAGCAAGTGCAAAAGCAGTAAAATTGGCACATGAGAAATATCCGCAATTTAAGATGGGAAATATGATCTGCTTTATCACAATGTATCCAAGCACCTGTCATCCAGAGGATATTCTTGAAGCACAGAAACAGATGCGCATGATAAACTGGTTCTGTTCTGATATCCAGGTGAGAGGTGAGTATCCGGCATATGCAGAACGTTTCTTTGAAGAAAATGATATTCAGATCAAGAAAGAACCTGATGACGATACTTTGTTAAAAGAGGGTGTTGTTGATTTTTATACATTAAGTTACTACATGAGTAACTGTGTCGGAAATGCAACAGGTATTGCTAAAGCAGTAGAAGGAAATATTGTGGCAGGACTTAAGAATCCTTATTTAGAGGCAAGTGATTGGGGCTGGCAGATTGATCCGAAAGGATTGCGATATACATTAAATGAAATCTATGACAGATATCAAATTCCGATTATGGTAGTAGAAAATGGTCTTGGCGCAAAGGATGTAAAAGAAGCAGACGGAAGTGTTCATGACAGCTATCGTATTGATTATTTGAAAAAACATATAGAACAGATGAAAGAAGCTGTGGCTGATGGAGTTGATCTTAGAGGATATACTCCATGGGGATGTATAGATCTTGTAAGTGCATCTACCGGCGAAATGGCAAAACGCTATGGATTCATTTATGTGGATAAATATGATGATGGAACGGGAACGCTTGCGCGTTCAAAGAAAGATTCATTTTGTTGGTATCAGAATGTAATCAGAACAAACGGAGAGGAACTATAAATAATTTGTCAGGCATATAAGACAGAAAAGGACTTTGGAGCAATCTGAAGTCCTATTTCAATTTAAGTTTTGTTTTGACCAGACGTTGCCAGTTGACTTCAATATAATGAAATGTTATAGTTAGTCAGAAATAATAGCGTTCGGTGCTGTTTGATCAGGGATATTTGAATACATATCCTAATCGAAACAGGTAAAAGGGAAACAGGTGTAAGACCTGTACGAACTCGTCACTGTGAGCAGAGATGCGGTCTTCTTAGAAATTAGATTTCAGAAGACCGCTCCTATACAGACAAGTGTGGAGAGTCCGCACATCCACTGGGAGACCGGGAAGGTGTTCTGTATAGAAGATCTGTAAGTCAGGAAACCTGCCGGTCGCTGGTGCGGGGAATATACGAATTCCAGATCACGAGTAATTGATTGTACCGAAAGAACCATTCTTACTGTTCGCATTACGTGTGACCAGCAATCATTCATTTGATTCAAGATAATTCTATCCATTTTCCGTATTTTATAATTCACAACTTAAGAGGAGACAAAAAAGAAATGAAAAATAAGAGCAGATGGCTTGCGCTTATGCTGACAGGTTCTATGATGATTTCACCATTGTCTTATACAAGAACATATGCGGCAGAAAATGAGCAGCAGTATGAGACAAATTTACAGGAAACTGTAGAGGTGGAAGAAGCTGATCTAGATAAGAAACAAGATGAGAGTCAGATAGAAGACGCAGGAAATGTTAAAGAAGATAAAAGAAATGACGATTTAACAAAAGAAGATCAGACAGAGGAATCTGATAAAGTTGATAATTCTTCGGATAAATCAGATAATCAGAATTCAATCGAAGCAGAAACAAAACCAAATTTAGAGAATAACTCAGAGAATAACTCAGAAAATAATTCAGAAAACAACTTAGAAAATAATTCAGAAGAGAAAGATACAGAAACCACCGGGAAAAATCCAGGCACAACTGTCTCAGATCAGGTTGCGGACGAAAAAACTGATAACAAGGATACACAGATAAAAGATGAAACAGGCAAGTCAGAACCTTTTACAGATTCTAATGATTCTACGAATACTCCGGAACCGGAACTTCCGCCACTGCAGGAAGCTCCTTCTGTAACAGGAGAATCTGTGAAGGTAGTAAAAGAAAACGCCGAAGAGTTCGCAATGTTCAAGGTCAGTGAATCAACAGTTGTTGAAAAGGATGGCGAACTTGATATTACGATCAAGACAAACAACACAGGATTTGATGCGCTATATCTTGGTTCAAAAGATGACTTGTTGAAAGCATCTGTTATAGAAGGAACAAAGGATGAAGAAGGTGCATGGACATTTCATTTTAATGTGCCGAAAGAAAAAGCAGGTCAGACAATTCCGGTATCTTTGAGAAAGTCAAAAGATCAGACCTGGTATGACAAACAGTACTTATGGATGTACATTCCGAATCCGGGAGAAACCTCAACACCAGATCCGGCGCCAACTCCAACTCCGACACCGGAAGCAACAGTAGCCAACGGAATCTACAGCATGGACGTAGTTTCCAGTTCTTCTATGTTTAAAGTAGTGGATTGTATCTTGACAGCGAAAGACGGAAAAATGAGTGCCGTGCTTACATTAAGCGGAACCGGTTACGGCTATCTGTATATGGGAACAAAGGAAGAGGCTGCAAGCGCAGATCAGTCATCCTGGATTCCCTATCAGGTAAATGAAGAAGGAAAATATACTTATACTGTTCCGGTAGAAGCATTGGATAAGGAAATTGCAGTAGCAGCCTATTCCATTAAAAAAGGAATCTGGTATGACAGAACGCTGACTTTCCAGTCAGAGACAATGAAGAAGATTGCCGATCTTAATTCCACAGATTCTAATAATAAAGGCGATTCCGGAAATACAGGAAACAACGGAAACATAGGAAATTCCGGAACTACTGGTGGTTCTAACAATACAGGTAATACAGGAACAAACAATTCTGCTTTTCCAGGCGGTTCTGTACCTGGAACTAATTCAGGAAAAACAGATGGAAACGACGGAAAAGCAGATAATGTATCAAAATACGAATCCGATACAAGTGGCTCTACTTCTCATGTAGACAGTGGAACAACACTGAAAGACGGTGTATATACTCCGGATCGTTTTACCTGGTCCGGTGGAACAGGTAAGGTTCAGATTACTTGTAATAAAGTGACAATCCAGAATGGACAGGCTTATGCAACGCTTGTGTTCAGCAGTGATCATTATCAGTATGTGAAAGCGAACGGAAATAAGTATTACACAACAAAAGGCGGCGGATCAGCGACAGCTGTTATCCCGGTTGCGTTGAATCAGAACAATAAGATTATTGGAATGACGGACAAAATGTCTGTCGCACATGAGATAGAATATACGATTTTCATTTATCTTGCAGCGGCTAACGGAGGAACATCTGCAAACGGAACAGTTGCTTCAACAAATAGTAACCAGAAGTTGGACGAAAAAGCACCTGAAATCATAGGTTTGGAATATCAGTCAGAGACAAAGCTTGACTATGCAGAATATTTCAAGATTTATCATTATGATCAGGGGATTGTACTTCTTGAAATCGATATGACGAAGGACACAGCAAGAGACCCGGAAAAAGCAGAGGATAAGAAACCAGAAGCGGATGATTCGGACTCAGAAAAATCTTCTAAGAAAAAAGTGGCATCCGTCACAATTAACAGATCTGAGGATGCAAAGTCAGCAGACACAAAGAAATCTGATACCGACAGCAAGTTAGATTCTTCTGCAGAAGAATCCGCAACTCAGGATAATAACGGCACAAGCGAACAGGATCTGGCAGCAGAGCTTTACAAAGGAAATGTTGTGAAATATCTGATCGTTCCGGAGGATGTGGAAGTTCCGGTTGGCCTTGAGCAGGATATGATCATTGTGAAAAAACCGACAGATCATACTTATGCAGAGTCTGATGAGATTCTGAATATGATGAAAGATCTCGATCTTCTTGACAATGTTGCGGCAGTTGGAATGAAGAGCAAAGACTGTACAGTATCCGAGATTGCTGATAAGATGAAAGCAAAAGACGGAGAGAAGAATGCTGAAGTTGCATATGCAGGAACAGCGGACAAACTGAAGTTGAAGAACCTTGTGAAGAGTGAAGTGAATCTTGCATTGTTTACAGGAGATATCCTTCCAAGAGAAGATTCAGAAGAAAATGCAAATGCAGCGAAAGATACTGACAAGAAAGAAGATAAAGACAGCAAAGATGCGAAAGAGACTCTGACAGTAGAAGAACAGGCTGAGCAGTTTGAGAAGCTGACAGAGAAACTTGCGACACTTGGTATTCCGGTACTCGTTGATCGTTCTTCCGAGGAAAAGACGGAGCTTGGAAAACAGGAGTGGATCAAGGTTTACGGTGTTCTCTACGGATGTGAAGAGCTGACGAACGAGAAGTTTGATGCGGCAGTAGCAGCGGCAGAGAAATAGGAGAGAAAAATAGAATGAAGATAAGAAGATGCAGAATCACAGCGTTAATGCTTTCAGCTGCACTTCTGCTCGGAGGCTGCGGTTCTACCGCAGCCTCCGGTGGAAACAGCGGTAATAATTCAGCAGATACAGATGTAACAAAGGATAAGACCAAAGATGCAGCCGACAAGACAAAAAAAGCACCGGAGATCGAAGGGCTTACCTATGAATCTACAATGGATCTGACTTACGCGACAGAATTCGATGTATACTATTATAAGGACGGATATAAGTTGATCGATGTCCATGAAGATAAGCAATATCTGATTGTTCCGGAAGGTGAAGAAGAACCGGAAAATCTGGCGGATGATATTGTTGTGATCCGGCAGCCGACAGAGAATATTTATATGGCGGCGACAGCATCCATGTCTCTGTTTGATGCAATTGGCGGAATTGACAAGGTGAAATTCTCCGGGCTTGAGGTTTCCGGCTGGTATGTAGAGAGTGCAAAGGAAGCAATGGAATCCGGAGCGATGACATTTGCGGGAAAATACAGCGAACCGGATTATGAGACTCTCGTTGACGGAGACTGTGATCTGGCAATTGAATCAACGATGATCCTTCACACACCGAAGGTGCAGGAAATGATCGAAGACCTTGGAATTCCAGTATTTGTGGATTATTCGAGTTACGAGTCACATCCGCTTGGAAGAACCGAGTGGGTGAAGCTTTACGGAGCACTTCTGAATAAAGAGGAAGAAGCGGACACATTTTTTGACCGGCAGGCTCAGGTGATCGAAGAGCTGAAAGGTTTCGAGAACACGGAAAAGACGGTTGCTTATTTCTATGTGAGTACAGATGGTTCAATCGTTGTGAGAAAATCGGATGATTATATTCCATCAATGATCGAAATCGCAGGTGGAAGATATGCGTTCAAAGATCTGAAGAATCCGGACAGCAACGCACCATCTGTTAAACTGACGATGGAAGAATTCTATGCGACTGCTGTAGATGCAGATTATCTGATCTACAACGGGACGATCGACGGACAGATAAATAGTATCAGTGAGTTGGAAGCAAAGAATGAATTGTTCTCCGAATTCAAGGCAGTGAAAGATGGAAATGTCTGGTATACCGGAAAGAACTTGTATCAGGCAACCGATACCGTCGGAGAGCTGATCAAAGATATGCATCTGATGCTGACAGACGGTGATGCATCTCAGATGACATTTCTTGAAAAAATGGAGTAGAAGAATGGAGCAGACAAGTTTTCATCAGGAAAATTTCAGACGGCGCACAAGATACACAGCGGTATTTCTGATTCTTGCAGCAGTATTTTGTGTTGTGACAGTGCTAAATATCAATACTGGAAATGTTCATATTCCGGTGCCGAAGATTCTGCGTATTCTCTTTCTGAAAGAAGGAGCAGCGACAGAGTACAATATTATATGGAAGATCCGTCTTCCGAGAATTCTGATGGCGGCACTGCTTGGTGGTGCATTGTCTCTTTCAGGCTTTTTGCTGCAGACATTTTTTTCCAATCCAATCGCCGGACCTTTCGTTCTCGGAATTTCTTCCGGAGCGAAAATGGTCGTGGCACTTACAATGATCGTATATTTGAAATATATCGGCAGATTTTCTTCGTACACGCTGATTCTTGCAGCATTTATCGGATCACTGATCTCAACGGGATTTATACTTCTGATGTCGAAAAAAGTGCAGCATATGGCATCTCTTCTTGTTGGGGGAATCATGATCGGATATATCTGTTCGGCTATCACGGATTTTGTTGTGACATTTGCGGATGATTCTGATATTGTGAATCTGCATGGATGGTCACAGGGAAGTTTTTCCGGAATGAGCTGGAGCAATATTCGTGTGGCAGCAGTGGTTGTCGGACTTGCGGTGCTGTTTACATTTTTCTTATCTAAGCCGATCAGTGCATATCAGCTGGGAGAAGCATACGCGCAGAGCATGGGCGTGAATATTAAGACATTTCGCGTGATTTTGATCTTGCTTTCCAGTATTCTGTCAGCGTGTGTGACAGCATTTGCGGGACCGATTTCTTTCGTGGGAATCGCAGTTCCGTTTCTTGCAAGGAAAGCATTTGGCACGTCAAAACCGATTGTGGTCATACCGGGAACGTTCTTTATGGGAGCTGTGTTCTGTATGATCTGTGACTTGATCGCACGAATGGCACTGGCACCGGTGGAATTGAATATCAGTACGGTAACTTCTATTCTGGGTGCACCGATCGTTATCTATATGATGATACCGAAGGGAGGAAGAAAATAAGATGGCAGATTATTATTTTCAAATGAAAGACCTGTCGGTAGGTTATAATGGAAACTCCCTGATCCGTGATATTAATATCGGGATCAACAAGGGGGAGATCGTGACTTTGATCGGTCCGAATGGTTCGGGAAAGTCAACGATTTTAAAAAGTATTACAAGACAGTTGAAAGTCGTTGGAGGGAATGTATTTTTTGACGATACTTCTCTTCTGAAACTGCCGTACAAAGAGCTTGCGTCTAAGATGGCGGTCGTGTTGACGGATCGGATCAAGACAGAGTTGATGACTTGTCATGATATTGTGGCGACCGGACGCTATCCTTACACAGGACGACTTGGGATTCTGACGCAGGAAGATGAATGTCTGGTGGAAGAGGCGATGCAGGCGGTGCATGCGCAGGAGCTCGGCAACCGTGATTTTAATGCGATCAGTGACGGTCAGAAGCAACGTGTTCTGTTGGCGAGAGCGATCTGTCAGGATCCGGATGTGATCGTTTTAGATGAGCCAACTTCATTTCTGGATGTGAAATATAAGCTTGAACTGTTGTCTATTCTTGAGAGGATGGCACGTCAGAAGAAGATTACGGTGATCATGTCTCTTCATGAAATCGATCTGGCACAGAAGATTTCGGACAAGATCATCTGTGTCAAAGGCGAGACGATTTCACATTACGGAAGTCCGGAAGAAGTATTTACAGAAGAAATCATTCGCGAATTGTATGGAATCAATAATGGATATTTTGACCCACTTTTTGGAAGTATTGAACTTCCTGCGCCGGAGGGGGAGCCGGAAGTGTTCGTGATCTCTTCCGGTGGAACTGGAATCCCGGTTTATCGTCGGCTTCAGAAGGAACACATTCCGTTTGCAGCAGGTATTTTATATGAAAATGATATGGATTACCGGCTGGCCAGATTACTTGCGGCAGAAGTGATCACGGAAGAACCGTTTGAGGAGATTCGGGAAGAAACGCTTCAGAAAGCATTTGTGACAATGGGAAAATGTAAGCGCGTGATCAATGCCGGAGTAAAGATCGGTGCGTGGAACAAAGGGATTGAGAAGCTGCTTGAAAAAGCGGAAAAAGAAGGGAAATTATAAGAAAGAGTCACGTTAATGCTTAAAATTAATGTTTTAAAGCATTAACGTGACTCTTTTTGTTGCTATTCACTGTGTCGAATGGTAGAATAGAAACAATGACGACCTGTGAAAGGAAGTTATGTATAAAGAAAACAAGAGAAACTAACAGCGGAGGCTGTTAAATGAGTGGAGGAATTCTATGAGCAACAAAGGACAATCAGGAAAGCGAGCAAGCTTCTCGGGTAAGATCGGGTATGTGCTTGCAGTTGCGGGCTCAGCAGTCGGCCTGGGAAATATCTGGAGATTCCCGTATTTGGCTGCGAAGTACGGTGGAGGAATCTTTCTTCTCGTGTATTTGATTTTGACAGTAACTTTTGGATATGTTTTGATCATGTCAGAGACAGCACTTGGACGAATGACAAGAAAAAGTCCTGTCGGAGCATATCAGACTTTCGGTAAGACGAAATCATTCAAGATCGGTGGATGGCTCAACGCAGTGATCCCGATGTTGATCGTACCTTATTATAGTTCGATCGGTGGATGGGTTATTAAGTATCTGGTAGAGTATTTGAAAGGAAATGTGCAGACCGTTGCACAGGATGGATATTTTACAGAATTTATTTCAGATTCTTTCCAGGTAGAAGCATGGTTTATCGTATTTGCCGTTCTTGTATTCTGCGTTATCCTTGCAGGAGTTGAGAATGGAGTAGAACGTGTTTCTAAGATCATGATGCCAATCCTTGTTATTCTTGCGGTTATCGTAGCAATTTATTCTGTAACAAGACCGGGAGCAATTGAAGGGGTGAAGTATTTCCTGATTCCGAATTTTGAACATTTCTCATGGATGACAGTTGTAGCGGCCATGGGACAGATGTTTTATTCGCTTTCCATTGCCATGGGTATTTTATATACGTATGGTTCTTATATCAGTAAAGATATTGACCTTGAACAGTCT
>ERZ772820.3025-NODE-3025-length-11142-cov-15.320195_pt1 | contig 11142 bp, 9 predicted proteins | sample MGYA00511377_ERZ772820 | MGnify/ENA primary metagenome ERZ772820 (study PRJEB29015, sample SAMEA2737684) | human gut metagenome | biome: human gut; feature: human-associated habitat; material: faeces | place: China | collected 2012 ...
TGATCTCCTGCGTGCGGCCCTGGTTCCAGAACTGGGTGCCGATGTAGCCGCAGGTACGGCGGGCGACGTTCATCTTGTCCTGATCGGTGTTGCCGCACTTCGGGCAGCGCCAAATGAGCTTGCCGCCGTCCTCGACGATCTCGATCTCGCCGTCCCAGCCGCAGACCTGACAGTAGTCGGACTTGGTGTTCAGCTCGGCGTAGATGATGTTGTCGTAAATGAACTTCATCACCTGCAGCACGGCCTCAAGGTTCTGCTGCATATTGGGGACCTCGACGTAGCTGATCGCGCCGCCGGGCGAGAGGTGCTGGAACTGCGCCTCGAACTTGAGCTTGGTGAAGGCGTCGATCGGCTCGGTGACATGGACATGGTAGCTGTTGGTGATATAGCCCTTGTCGGTCACGCCCTCGATGATGCCGAAGCGCTTTTGCAGGCACTTGGCAAACTTGTAGGTCGTGGACTCGAGCGGCGTGCCGTAGAGGGAATAGTCGATGTTCTCGGCAGTCTTCCACTCCTTGCACTTGTCGTTCATCTTCTGCATGATGGACAGGGCGAACGGCGTGGCGGCGGGGTCGGTATGGCTCTTGCCGGTCATGTACTTCACGCACTCATAAAGCCCCGCGTAGCCGAGGGAGATGGTGGAGTAGCCGTCGTAGAGCAGGCGGTCGATCGGCTCGCCTTTTTTAAGACGGGCGCAAGCACCGTACTGCCAGAGGATGGGCGCGGCGTCGGAGAGCGTGCCGCGCAGGCGGTCATGGCGGCAGCGGAGCGCGCGGTGGCAGAGCTCGAGGCGGTCTTCAAAAATATCCCAGAATTTTTCGATGTTACCGCCGGAGGACAGCGCGACATCGGGCAGGTTGATGGTCACGACGCCCTGATTGAAGCGGCCGTAATACTTGTGCTTGCCCGGCTCGTAGTTGCCGGCGTTGGCGATGTTGCCCACGCCCGCGTCGGTGAAGCGGTCGGGCGTGAGGAAGCTGCGGCAGCCCATGCAGGGATACACGTCGCCCTTGAGCTCAAGCATCTTCTTTTCGCTGATGTAATCGGGCACCATGCGGCGCGCCGTGCATTTTGCGGCGAGCTTCGTGAGATAATAGTAGGGTGAATCCTCGTGGATGTTGTCCTCCTCAAGCGTGTAGATGAGCTTGGGGAAGGCGGGCGTGACCCACACGCCCTGCTCGTTCTTCACGCCCTCGTAGCGCTGGAGCAGCATCTCCTCGATGATGAGGGCAAGGTCACGCTTCTCCTGCTCGCTTCTCGCCTCGTTGAGGTACATGAACACGGTGATGAAGGGGGCCTGTCCGTTCGTGGTCAGGAGCGTGACGACCTGATACTGGATCGTCTGCACGCCGCGGCGGATCTCCTCGCGCAGGCGCTTTTCCACGATGCGGGCGATCTTCGCCTCGTCCTGCGCGACGCCAAGCTCCTCGATCTCGGCAAGCACCTGCTTGCGGATCTTCTGACGCGAAACGTCCACAAAGGGCGCGAGGTGCGTGAGCGAGATGCTCTGCCCGCCGTACTGGTTGCTCGCCACCTGCGCGACGATCTGCGTGGCAATGTTGCAGGCGGTGGCGAAGGAATGCGGACGCTCGATGAGCGTTCCGGTGATGACGGTGCCGTTCTGCAGCATATCCTCGAGGTTCACGAGGTCGCAGTTGTGCATGTGCTGGGCATAGTAATCCGTGTCGTGGAAGTGGATGATGCCCTCCTCGTGCGCCTTGACGATGTCCTCGGGCAGGAGGATACGGTTGGTCAGGTCGCGGCTGACCTCGCCCGCCATGTAGTCGCGCTGCGTAGAGTTGACGACAGGGTTCTTGTTGCTGTTTTCCTGCTTGGCTTCCTCGTTGTTGCACTCGATGAGGGTGAGGATCTTGTCGTCCGTCGTGTTGCTCTTGCGCACGAGCGAGCGGGTGTAGCGGTAGGTGATGTAGCGCTTGGCGACCTCGAACGCGCCGTGCGCCATGATCTGATGCTCGACGAAGTCCTGGATCTCTTCGACCGTGGGCGCGCGGCCCAGACCCTGACAGGCCAGCTCCACGCTCTCGGCGATGCGCTGGATCTGGACCGGCGTCATGCGCGCGTCCTCCTCTGTGGCGGCGTTTGCCTTGGTGACGGCGGCGATGATCTTGACGATGTCGAACTCGACCTCCGCGCCGTTTCTTTTGATGACCTTCATGGCTGGCAGCTCTCCCTTACTCTAAAATATCCGATAAAATCTATCCTACAACACAATATCTTGTGGCAGTTGACCGTCTGCATTCAAATTATGGCATACTCTCGCGCACAATGCAAGAGGTTTTTGAAATTTTCTCACAATATCTTGTGGTAGCCGAAAACAAGTATAGACTAAATGTGGTGGAATTGCCGTAGCTTTTGCAACAAAGCCGATAAATCGCGGCACTTTTTTCCGTTTTTCCGCCGCACAGAAAATTTACCTTGCAAAAAGCGAACACTTCTGTTATTATATCAATCTGCGGGTCTGTGCAGTCCCGCAAGAACGAAAGAAGCCTTTCGGAGGTCATGATAGATGGCAGCAAAAAAGAACGATCCCAGGCGTGAGGCGCGCATCGCCAAGAATAACCGCAACCTGAACAGCGCCCTGACGCTCTTCACCGCCGGTTTCATTGCAGAGTTTTACCTTCTGCTCATCAACCAATACTTTGTCAAGGGCTCCGTCGATCAGGTCGTTGCGATCGCAGGTTATCTTGAGGTCATGGCCATTGTCGGCGCGGCCGCGTTCGGCGCGGGCGTTGTGCTCACGGTCATGCGCCGGAAATGGACGCGCTTTGCCGCGGCCGGCAAGTGGCTGCTGGGTCTCGGCCTGTTCTTTGGCGTGTCCTCTCTCCTGATGCGCAGGGTCTACCCGATGGGAACGACGGTCATGTGCATTCTCGTGCCCGTGCTGATGCTGCTGGCGGTCGTGTTCCTGCTCTATCAGCACGAGTTCGCCGTGCAGGCCATCGCCCTGACGCTGGCAATCGCCTCCGCTGTTCTGCTCAATCACGGCAGCTCCTCCATGCCCGCTCTGGTGACCGCCTTCTGCTGGGCCGCTATGGTGTTCGTTGCCGCTCTGCTCGTGCTGACCGTGATGCTGCAGAAGCATGAGGGTTCCTACAAGGAGACCGTCATTTTCCCCGCCAAGACCAATTACGCGCTCACCTGCGCGGTGCTGGTGCTGAGCATCGCCGCCATCGCGGTGTCGCTGTTCGCGGGCCTCGCGTACTATGTGATCTGGGGCGCGGCGGTGCTGCTGTTCGTGCTGGCCGTGTGGTACACGGTAAAGATGCTGTAAAAACCGAACACAGAGGAGGGACGCGCGGGCGTCCCTCTTTCTTTTTTCCTCCGCTTGCATTGCCGCGGGGGATTTGCTATAATCATATCACTGTTTTTCCAATTCATTTCGTGAGGTGTTTTTTATGCATGAGCTTGAACGTCAATATCATATCCACTGCGCACAGGGCGAGGTGGGCCGCTATGTGATCCTGCCCGGTGACCCGGGCCGCTGCCCGTCCATCGCCGCGCTGTTCGATAATCCCGTCAAGGTCGCGCAGAACCGCGAGTACACCACCTACACCGGCACGCTGCTCGGCGAGAAGGTCTCGGTCTGCTCCACCGGCATCGGCGGCCCCAGCGCGTCCATCGCGATGGAGGAGCTGCATCAGCTCGGCGCGGATACCTTCATCCGCACCGGCACCTGCGGCGGCATCGACATCAACGTGAAGTCCGGCGACGTGGTCGTCGCCACCGGCGCGATCCGCTACGAGCACACCTCGCTGGAGTACGCGCCCATTGAGTACCCCGCCGTGGCAAACTTCGACGTGACGCTCGCGCTGCGTCAGGCGTCGGAGAACCTCGGCTACCGCACGCACACCGGTGTCGTGCAGTGCAAGGACAGCTTCTACGGGCAGCACAGCCCCGAGAAGAGCCCCGTCTACTATGAGCTTCTGCAGAAGTGGGAGAGCTGGAAGCGTCTCGGCGTCAAGGCCAGCGAGATGGAGTCTGCCGCGCTCTTCGTCGTGGCCGACGCGCTTGGCTGCCGCTGCGGCTCGTGCTTCCATGTGGTCTGGAATCAGGAGCGCGAGAAGGCCGGTCTCGATCAGGACATGAGCGAGGACACCAGCTCCTCCGTCAAGGTCGCGGTCGAGGCACTCAAGCTCATCATTCGCCGCGACCACGAGCTCGCAGCGCTGCCGAACCATGAGCAGAAGCTGCTGGACAAGTAAAACCGCTTTCCGGAGGACTGTACCATGAGCAAAAAAGTCATCGGCATCCTCGGCGGCATGGGGCCTCTGGCGACCGCCGACCTCTTTCAGAAGATCACGCTGCACACCGTCGCCGCGTGCGACCAGGCGCATCCGCGCGTGTGCATCGACTCGAACACGGACATTGCCGACCGCACGGCGGCGCTGCTTCACGGCGGCGAGGACCCCGTGCCGGAGATGATCAAGAGCGCGAAGCGGCTCGAGAGCATCGGCGCGGATTTCCTCATTATGCCCTGCAACACCGCACACAACTACTATGAGCAGGTCTGCGAGGCCGTGACCATTCCCGTGCTGCACATGATCGCGCTCACGCGCGACGCGCTGAAGGCGCGCGGCGTGAAGTGCGCGGGCCTGCTCGCGACCGACGGCACGGTGCAGACCGGCATCTACCAGCGCACCTTTGAGCAAAGCGGCGTGGAGCTTCTCACGTCGGACAGCGCCGCCGATCAGGCCGCGGTGATGGACGTCATCTACAACGGCGTCAAGGCCGGCGACCTGACGCACGACGTCGCCGCGTTCCGCGCGGCCTGTGAGCATCTGCTCGCGCGCGGCGCCGAGGTGCTGATCCTCGGCTGCACGGAGCTGCCGCCCGCGTTCGAGCTTTACCGTCTCGACTATCCCAACGTTGACCCCACGCTGGAGCTGGCGCTCGGCGCCATCCGCGCGGCAGGCTGCGAGACCAAATAAACGTTCAGGACCCCGCTGCGCGGTCTGCGCCGCCGTGCCAGCCGAGCCGGCTGTCCCTTCGCTGTGCGGCCGGAAGGAGATGTTTTTTCATGGATGAGAGAAAGCTGCTGATCGCGGACGATTCCGAACTGAACCGCGCGATCCTTGTGAGCGTGTTGGAGAAGAACTTCGATATTCTCGAGGCCGCCGACGGCAAGGAGGCCATCGCCACGCTCGCGGCGCACGAGGGCAATATCGCCGCGCTGCTGCTGGATGTTGTGATGCCCGAGGCGGACGGCTTCGAGGTGTTGGAGGAAATGAACCGCCGCGGGTGGATCGACGAGATCCCCACCATCATGATCTCCGTGGAAACGGGCGGCAGCTACATCGACCGCGCCTTTCAGCTCGGCGCGGCGGACTATGTCAGCCGTCCCTTCGTGCCCAATATGATCCGCCGCCGCGTCATCAACGCCATCCTGCTCCACACCAAGACGCGGAAGCTGACGGGACTCATCGCCGACCTCTTCTACCGCCGCGAGCGGAACACCGACATTCTTGCCGCCATTCTCGGCTACGCGGTGGAGGCACGCAGCGGCGAGAGAGGCACGCACATGACAAATGTCAGCCGCATCACGGGACTGCTGCTGCACCGCCTGCTGGAACGGACGGACCGCTGCCCCATCGGGCCGGAGGATATCGAGACCGTCTGCATCGCCTCGAGCCTGCACGATATCGGCAAGCTCCTCATCCCCGAGGACATCCTGACCAAGCCCACCGCGCTCACGCCGGGTGAGTTCGACATCGTCAAGCAGCACACGCGGCTGGGCGCGAAGATCATCTCCGACCTGCCGATCTATCAGAATGAAACGATCATCAAATACGCCCTTGAGATCTGCCGCTGGCACCACGAGCGCTGGAACGGCGAGGGCTACCCCGACGGCCTCAAGGGCGAGGATATCCCCATCGCCGCGCAGGTCGTCTCTCTCGCCGACGCTTACGACGCGCTGACGAGCAAGCGCTGCTACAAGGAGGCGCTTTCCCACGAGAAATCGCTCGAAATGATCCGCGGCGGCGAATGCGGCAGCTTCAACCCGCTGCTGCTGGAATGCCTGAATGACATTGCCGACACCCTCAAGCACAGCGCAGGGACCGAGGCCGCCGTGGAGCCGCCTGCGTACCGTTGGGCGAAGGAGCTCATCTGGAAGCCGGACGGCAGTCGGCAGGAGCTCTCCTCTGCGCGCATGACGAAGCAGGTGGAGCAGGAGCTGTCCAAGCGGCGCTTTTTCAGCGACCTGACGGAGGAGCTCTGGTTTGAATATACCCGCCATCCGGACGCGGTCGCTCTCTCTGCCGGCGCGGCCCGCCGCACCGGTCTGCCGCGCGTCATCGTCGGCCCGCTCAGCTGTACGCAGCTCTGCTCGGTCGTGAGCGCAGACACGATCCAAGCCATGCGGGACCGCCTGCTTCGCGCCGCCTCCGACGAGACCTATTTGGAGTTTGAGACTGAGCTGACGCTCGACGGCCATCCCAGTCTCTGCCAGATCGCCGTACAGATCACCTGGGCCTCGGACGAGCCGGGCCGCTTCAGCAGCCTTTTCGGCCGGGTGCTGGACATTGGCGAGCGCTGCCGCCGGCTGGAGGATTACCGGCAGGCCTTTGCCGCCCCTGTGCTTCATCCGGCGCTCCTGCCGGTCACAGTGGGCGCGGACCATGTGCTGCGCATCACGGGCGAACAAGTCATCGGCGTGCTGGAGAGCTGCCGCAGTATGTTCGACACCGTCCGCCTTGTGGACCCGGAGATCTGTATGCAGCTCACCGATACCGCGGACGGTGCGGTCATGGAAAAAAGCGAGCACTGCTACGACATCTGGAACAAGACGCAGCGCTGCGAGCACTGCATCTCGCAGGAGGTCATCCGCACCCGCCGTGCCCAGACAAAGGTCGAGGCCGTGGGCGACAAGGTGTTCTACGTCCACGCCGTATGCGTTGAGGTGGACGGAACGCCCTACGCACTCGAGCTGGTCAGCCCCATCCGCATGGAAGACCTGCGCGGCGACGAGGACGCGAGCGTGCTCAATCAGCTGCTTCTGCGCAACCGGCAGGTCTACATCGACTCGACCACCCATGTTTACAACCGCCGTTACTTCGACGACCGCCTGCGCGATCTGGACGGTGAGTTCACGCTCGCCATGCTCGACCTGGACCATTTCAAGCACATCAACGACACCTATGGCCATCTCGCCGGCGACGCCGCAGTTTCCCGCGCGGCACAGGCCATCCGCTCCGCGATCCGCACCAGCGACGAGCTGGTCCGCTACGGCGGCGACGAGTTCCTCCTGCTCTTCCACGATATGCCGCGGAACGCGCTGAAAAAGAAGCTGGAAAGCATCCGCGCCGCGGTGGAAAGCCTTGAATTTCCGGAATACCCCGGTCTGCGCATCACCGTGAGCATCGGCGGTGCACACGCCGTCGGTCCGCTCGCCGACACCGTTCAAAAGGCGGACCAGGCACTCTACCATGCCAAGGCTGCCAAAAACAGTACTGTGCTCTACAAGGAGGACCTCCAATGACCATCCGCGAATTTTACACGCTCGTCGGCGGCAGCTATGACGACATGTCTGAGCGCTTCCCGAGCGACGCGCTCATTCTGCGCTTTCTGACCATGCTCCCGCAGGACGGGAGCATGGATCTGCTTGCCCGCTCGATGGACGCCGCAGACACAAAAAGCGCGTTTCGCGCGGTCCACACGCTCAAGGGCGTCGCGCTCAATCTGGGCTTGACCGCGCTCGCGGGCGTCTGCTCCGAGATGACCGAGGCGCTGCGCGGCAGCGATACGCTGCCCGCCTCCGCGCCCGCGCTCTTTGAGGCCGTGCAGCGCGAATATGACAAAGTGACCGGCGCGCTCGTGCAGCTCACCGCATGAGCGGCACGGAACGGCCCGCCCGCATCGAGCTGATGGACGCTCTGCGCGGCCTTGCCGTGTGCCTGATGGTGCTCCATCACTTTCTCTATGACCTGTGCGCGTTTCTCGGCGCGCCGTGGTGGCTGTTCACCAACCCGGTGTTCGACGTGCTGCACTACTTTTTCGCGGGATTGTTCATCTTTCTCTCCGGCATCAGCTCGGATTTTTCGCGCAGCAACCTCAAGCGCGGCGCGAAGGCGATGGCGCTCGCCCTCGGCATCACGCTCGTGACCTATTTTATGGACATGACCATCGTGTTCGGCGTGCTGCATCTGCTTGCAAGCTGTATGCTGCTCTTCGGCCTGACGCGCGGATTCTGGGAAGCGCTGCCCGCCTGGGTGCTGCCGGTCCTCTGTCTCGCGCTCATCTTCCTCACCGCGCCCTGCGCGGACGGCGTGACCACGCAGATGCCGCAGCTGTGGCTCTTCGGCTTCACCACGCCCGACTTCGCCTCGGCGGACTATTTTCCGCTGCTGCCGTGGTTCTTCGTGTTCCTGCTCGGCACCTGGGCAGGGCGCTATGTCAAGGCGGGCCGCCTGCCGCAGTGGTTCTACACGGCCAAAGCGCCGCGTCTCGCCCTCGTCGGGCGTCACGCGCTGCTCCTTTACGTTCTGCATCAGCCCGCGCTCTATGCGCTCACCATGCTGCTCCGGCTCATTCTTGCCCAATAGGAGGTCCGCGATGTACTACGGAGAGATCAAAAACTGCGACATTGCCAACGGCGAGGGCGTCCGCGTGACGCTTTTCGTCTCCGGCTGCACCAACCGCTGCAAAAACTGCTTTCAGCCGCAGACCTGGGCGTTTGACTACGGTCAGCCCTTTACCGCCGAAACGGAGGAGGCTCTGCTGCAAATGCTCGCGCCCGCCTATATCAACGGTCTCACGCTTCTTGGCGGCGAGCCGTTCGAGCCCGAAAATCAACGCGGGCTGCTGCCTTTTCTGCGTCTTGTCCGCGAAAGATTGCCGGGCAAGACCATCTGGGCTTTCACCGGCTTCACCTGGGAGCAGCTGCACACCGACGGTGCCCATCCCCGTTGCGAGGTCACGGACGAGCTGCTCTCGCTTGTCGACGTGCTCGTAGACGGGCGCTTTGTGGAGGAGCTGCACGACATCTCGCTCCGCTTCCGCGGCTCGAGCAACCAGCGCATCATCGACGTGCCGCGCACGCTGTCGAGCGGCGGCATCACACTCTGGGAGGATCAATAAACCATGGCTCAAGTCAAGATCAAGAAGTTAGACCCCAACGCGACCATTCCCACCAGCGGCTCCGCGTTTGCCGCCGGTTACGACCTCTACGCCTGCCTGAACGGCGACGGCGAGGTGACCATCCCCGCGCACCACACCGTTATGGTGCCGACCGGCATTGCCGTGGCGCTGCCTGAGGGCACCTTCGGCGGCGTGTTTGCCCGCAGTGGACTGGCGAGCCGCGAGGGGCTGCGTCCCGCAAACTGCGTCGGCGTTGTGGACAGCGACTACCGCGGCGAGTGCTTTATCGCCCTCCACAATGACACGGAGGAGCCGCGCACCGTCCGCACGGGCGAACGCATCGCGCAGCTCGTCCTGCTGCCCTATCTGCCCATCGAGTTCGACGAGGTCGCCGATCTGCCCGAGACCGTGCGCGGCGAGGGCGGGTTTGGCTCCACGGGCAGGTGAGCGCGTATGAATCCAATGAGCAGAGCCGCGCTTGTCACCGGCTCCTCGCGCGGCATCGGCCGCGCCGTCGCTGCGCAGCTTGCCCGTGAGGGCTATGCCGTCGGCATCAACTATTACGAGCGGCGGGATAAGGCCGAGGAGCTTGCCGCGCAGCTTGCCCGTGAGGGCTGCCGCGCGCTCGCCGTGCAGGCAGACGTTTCGAAGCGTGACGAGGTCAACGCGATGGTCAAGACGGTCGAGGATACCTTCGGTCCGATCTCCGTGCTGGTCAATAATGCGGGCGTCGCCGGTCAGGCGCTCTTTCAGGATGTGACCGACGCGCTGTGGGAGCGCTACTTCGCCGTCAATCTCAACGGCGCGCGCAACACCATTCAGGCCGTTCTGCCGCATATGCTGCACGAAAAGGCCGGCGTGATCGTCAACATTTCCTCTATCTGGGGCCAGCACGGCGCGAGCTGCGAGGTGACCTATTCCTGCACGAAGCACGCGCTCATCGGTCTCACGCGCTCACTCGCGATGGAGCTTGCTCCCAGCGGCATCCGCGTCAACTGCGTCGCCCCCGGCGTGATCGACACCGACATGGTGCAGGTGCTCGGGTCCGAGGTACTGCGGGATCTTGCCGAGCAGACGCCCCTCGGACGGCTGGGCACGCCGCAGGACATCGCCAACGCGGTAGCGTTCCTCGTCTCGGAAAAGGCATCCTTCATCACCGGGCAGGTATTGACCGTGGACGGTGCGTTTGTCGGATAACCTCAACGAATGAAAGCAAGGGAAGCGAAGCCATTTCATGGCTTCGCTTCCCTTTTTCCCTCTCTGCCGCAAAAAAGCGACGGTCATAGACCGTCGCTTTCATGTTGGCGCTACCTATCTTTCCGGGCCGTTTCCAGCCAAGTATTGTGGGCAGAAGCGAGCTTAACTTCCGTGTTCGGGATGGGAACGGGTGGACCCTCGCCCTAATCAGCACCAACTATTTATGTCATCGGGTCGCCCCGAAAACAACTTGTATTATATCCACAGGCTCATGCCTTGTCAAGACCTTGGTGACCCGTACCGGATTCGAACCGATGTTAAAGGCGTGAGAGGCCTCTGTCTTAACCACTTGACCAACGGGCCGTTTTGGTACACCTTCAGGGACTCGAACCCTGGACACCCTGATTAAGAGTCAGGTGCTCTACCAACTGAGCTAAAGGTGCATATACCAGGGATTCCTTGTACCCTGAAAACCGAACAAAGAAAAATTACTCATGCCTCTCAAGGCCTTTGCCTGCTTCTTTCGTAGGTCAAGCCCTCGGACTATTAGTACGCGTCAGCTCCATACATTACTGCACTTCCACCTCGCGCCTATCAACCAGATCGTCTCTCTGGGTCCTTACTTCTTTCGAATGAGAGATCTCATCTTAGGGGGAGTTTCACGCTTAGATGCTTTCAGCGTTTATCTCGTCCGTACATAGCTACCCAGCTATGCCCTTGGCAGGACAACTGGTGCACCAGAGGTACGTCCATCCCGGTCCTCTCGTACTAAGGACAGCTCCCTTCAAATCTCTTACGCCCGCAACAGATAGGGACCGAACTGTCTCACGACGTTCTGAACCCAGCTCG
>ERZ772820.3035-NODE-3035-length-11098-cov-17.286201_pt1 | contig 11098 bp, 13 predicted proteins | sample MGYA00511377_ERZ772820 | MGnify/ENA primary metagenome ERZ772820 (study PRJEB29015, sample SAMEA2737684) | human gut metagenome | biome: human gut; feature: human-associated habitat; material: faeces | place: China | collected 2012 ...
ACAATTTGTTCATTGCAATTATAGGTAGATAGGTTTATTCTATAATTGCCTTACGGCAATTGAACATGTACACATGTAATGGCTAGTGTGGTGTCTACTGTTCGTATCAAAATTAAATACAAGGAAGGTGATGTTATTAAAATTAAAAACGTGATATCCTTAGGGCTGGGGATTGTAGGAACTGGAATTATTAAACTAATTGGCAAGCCAACAAACGATTTAAAAACATTAATAATATTAATGTGCATAGATTTAATTGTTGGTTTTGTTGTTTCGTTGGTGTGGCATAAATCTAGTAAAACAGAAAGCGGTAAATTATCCAGCCGTGCAATGTTTAAAGGCATTGCTAAGAAATTTTTAACGCTTATAATTGTAGTTGTAGCATATCAGCTTGATAATATGTTAGCTACTAGCATTATAAGGCATATTGCAATAATCTCTTTAAGTATAGAAGAGATACTTAGCATAATTGAGAATATTGCAATAACAGGTATTAATATACCATCTATAATTAAAAAGGCACTTGACGTTGTAGAAAGTGAGGTAAATAAAAGTGGATTTTCCAATCGTGACAAGTAAATATGATTATGTTAATGTGTTCTTTAACAATCTTGCGCCTTTGGTTGTTAACGAATACATTAGAAGAAAAGGACAGAAGCGTTTATATCCTTCAACAGTGCTTGCAATGGCGGCATTAGAGAGTGGGTATAACTTAAATGCTAAGACCTTGTTTGGTATTAAAGGTGACGGTATTGTGTTAGATACCACAGAATGCATTAATGGGGAAAACATTAATATAAAGGATAGTTTTGTAATATATCCAACACTTGCTGAAGCTGTGCAAGGCTTATATACATTAATGCAGTGGTCTAACTATGATAGGGCTACTTCTTCCACTGATTATATGGAAGAATGTAGAATGGTTCAGGCATGCGGTTATGCTACAGACCCTAATTATGCTGATAAGTTAATTAGTATTGTTAATAGCTACCAGTTAACATTGTTTAACAATATAGAAGAACCAGCAGAAGAACCAGCAGAAGAGCCGCATATTTACACTGTTCAAAGTGGTGATACATTATGGTCTATCGTAAAAAATTATTACGGCTATAATAATGATACTGATATCGCCAACAAAATTAATGAGATTGTAGAATTTAATGATTTAGGCAATCCCGACCTTATTTATGTTGGCGAACATATAACATTAAATTAAAGGAGTATTAAGAATGGCAAGAATTGATTTTGTAAAAGATTTAATATGTAATACAATTGCACAGACAATGGGGGCAGACTACTATCCAGCAACAGGAACAGACAGCAATAAAAATTTATCTGCTGTAGACACATGGAAGTTGATAGATGTTGGTAAAGATGTAGACGAAGCTGGGAAAAAAGATGTTTTTACTAAGACATTAATGATACAGCTTGGGGCGTATTACTTTGACAACCGTGTTTATGACCCACAGCTTCCACCAGTTTTTAGAAATGTTATGGAGTATGGAGGATATATACTTAAAACACGTCTTGGTCTTTATGAGGTTGAGGACGACCCAAAGTGGGATTTAACTAATGGTAAAGATTACAGTGCAGATGAGCATACACCTGTGTTACCTAAAACATATGCTAAGATTTTCGAAGAATTAAAGGCATTGCGAGTTAAGTATACCATGTATAATGATACATTAATGGAAGCTATGAAAGACTGGACAATGATGGACAGATTTATAAGCCAGATTGAAGTAGCTTATCAGAACACTGTTAATGTTATGTTAGAAACTGTTTCCATGCAGTTAATTGCGGGGGCAATTGCTATATCGGATAAGGCGACTGGAACTGCAAGGCATTTATTAACAGAAGCTAAAGCGGCAGGCATTGCGACAGCTGAAATGACCGCTGAAGATTTCCTTAAAAATGAGGAGTGCGTTAAGTATGCACTTATGGAAATCAAGAAAACACGTTCATACATGGAAAAGTTTACATGCGCATTTAACAACAAGACAACTCCATGTTTTACACCTAAGGAGGACAATGTTTTGCTCATGCTTACAGCTTTTTCAGCACAGGCTTCTAATATTCTTGCAAGCGTGTATCACGATAATAAGTTCGACCTTGGGGAATTCAATGAAATTCCATGGTGGCAGGCGACAGCAAAGGAAGTTTCTGGTGTAGAAAAATTCAATGATTTCGACACTAATAGTACTGTTATGATAACAGCGGACACTAACAATAAGCTGGGAATTGGTGCGAAAGCATATACAGGAAAGTACGTTATCGCACTAATGTATGATAGGCTTGCCATTGGTATAGCTGAAAGGGCTGGAAACAAGGTCACTTCTTCCTATACAGCGTCAGCGGACTTCTGGAACATGTTCGACCACCACGCTTTAAATGCTTGGGTTGACAGTAACTATAACATGGTTGCGTTCATAATTGACTAACAATATTTTGAACTCAGTTCACAATTTTGAACTGAGTTCAATTTTTAGAAAGGAATAATATGTATAATTTTTATAATTTATATGGTTGTAGTATACCACTGAATGACGGCTTGCAATTGCATTACTGGTGTACTTTAGAACAGATATTAACAAGCATGTTTGAATATAATAATTTATCTAAAGGGTTAGACAGAAAGTACATTGAGCATACTTTAATAAGATTCGGTTGTTGTGCAATTGTAAAGATAAACGATGAATTTTTTGTTGGTGTACCAGCGATTATGCCGCCATTAGACAATTATGGAATAGGTACAGAAATCGCAATTACGACATACAACGGACAGCACCAAAAACGTGGAAAGATTGGTGAAAACTGTGTCTTAATATGGAATAACACAGAGTTTGTAGGTGACTTTATAATTAGTTGGTATGCTAAAATGTTTAAAGAAATAGATATATCAATGGAAGCTAATGTATTTAATAGTCGCTTGCACCCAATCCCTGTAGCAAGAAATTCTAAGATTAAAAGTGCAATAGACAATATTTTTAAGTCTATAAAAGGTGAAAATAAAAACAATGATACTTATACAATTCTGTCTGATACAGCGTTTGCAGATGAAATAAACGGCACATCTACAAAAATAGACGTTCTTAATCTTACAGACGTAAAAGATGTAGATAAGTTACAGTATTTATCTAAATTTCATGACGACTTACTTAGACGATTCTGTACACTGTATGGACATTCTATGCAGACTACTGGCAAAATGGCACAACAGACAGTTGAAGAAATACAGGGGTACGACAGTTTCAGTATGATTATACCATCTAATCGTTTAGAAGAAAGACAAAAAGGAATTGCAGAATTCAATCGCATTTTTGGTGAAAATGTAACTGTTGAATACAACGAAGCATGGCAGGATAGTTTATTTAAAAAGGAGGTTATAAGCAATGAAACTGGCGACAATGACGAAGATTAAAGATTATATAACTAAAAACAATCTTTCTATATCATTAATAAATAAGGCTACTCTTGGTGATATTGGGTGGGAACAGATGTACAAAGATAATGCTACAATAATAGATAATATCTGTTATAGGTTGTATGGGCAGAATGTTTTGGAAGATACTGTTGACCCTACAATAACTAACGATACAGTAACGCTTACATCTGAATTGTTATTTAATTCTAATTTATTCATTAATTCATGCAAGTCGTCGATTAATAGGTTGTGGGAATTAGAAAGCGTTAATTTTTCACCAATCGAAAACTATGACAGATACGAAGATATCTCTACTGTTAGAAGTGGGAATGAAACTACCGAATTAGACAAAGCAGGAACTGAAAAAGAAACTTCTACAACTAACGGAGCAGTAGAGAATGCCGTTAAGAATAACCAAACAGAAATCGTTAAAAATGAGCCAACGTCATATACAACTAACTTGATAGACACATCTACAACAGAATATAGCGGAAATGCAGACACTAGCACAACAACATACAATGGTCTTACAGATGTAAAAGAAACTGCATACACAGACCGAAAAGACACAACAACACACAATTATAACAACATAACTGATAAGCATGAGGCGCACATACATGGCAACATAGGTGTAACCACGGCTACTGCTATGATGTCAGAATTTGTGTCCTTTTATAGTACCTATAATTTTTGGGTAAAATTTTGGAAAATATATGTAACAATTAATTGTCGTGCAGATTTTTGCACAGAAAGCGAGTAAATATGAAAGTTGTTTTTTATAATTATACAGGGGCAAACAATGTAATTAATAAAAACCTTGGAAGTGGTACAACTATAGATTGTAATATGCAAGTGGCAACAGAACAGCTAAACCCACATGTTAGGGTAACATTTACAGATTCTAACGCACCCGAAACATTAACATACAATTATTGTATACTTACACTAGGCGACAAAGAATACCCATATTTTATAGACGTTGATAACACTATTAATATAGCCAAGGGGGTTTTTGATGTGCCTATGCAATTAGACTTATTAGAATTATATAAGACTAATATATTAAACAGTGACGCTATTATCGAACGTAGTAGCACAGCATATAATATGTATTTAAGAGATAATATATATCAGGCTTACGGCTACCCGATAATTGGTTGCGCCAGTTTTCCGTCTGGTTTTTCTGATTCTTACACATACTTATTAAATGTATGTAATACTTTAGGAGGTGTATAATATGGCTACAACTAAATATTTCGATAGCTTGGGAAATGAACTTTATCCATTGACAATAGATAGTAGTAACATTTATTTTAATTTTGACGATAGAAAAACAGGATTTTGTTTTGCTAATGTGTATATAAACGACGATATAAGTCAAAGTATATACAAGGATATTGTTAGTAATACTAAGGCTATAGAAACGATAACAATACCTTTTTCACACAGTGCTGATAAATTAACTTATAATTTAGATTTAAGTAATATCCCAGTCGCTAAAACAGAAGACGATACAATTATTACAAACTCAATTCGTGGTACAATTTCGCATAAAAATAAATATTACTATTTTGAAGGGGAATTAACAGGAAGTAATAATATTAATACTAATACTGATACCAGTTATGTAAATTATCAAGGAAGTGCATATACAGTTAGTTTTTTAGTTTTAAAAGTTTTTGGCACAATATGCTTTGATACTAATAATAATTATTTAGGCATTTGTTATATGTTAATATGTTATAATATCCGTGAAAATGGCGATACTTCTAATTATAAAATTTTAGGTAGTGGACTTGGTTTCGGTCAGTTTGGCGGTAAAAAAGCGGTATGGAACGGCTTACAAATATATCCGTTAGACTACAATTCTAAAGACTTAGACAATTCTAACAATACTACGATAGGCGGCGGATATGGAAGCGGAAACAATCCCCATGACACAATTGTAATACCGCAACTTCCTAACTTAGTGCTATCTAACACTGGTTCGTCTTTATATGCCTTAAATGCGTCTGAAATGCAAGCTTTTTCAGCCTGGTTATGGACGAGTGACTGGACAGAAAACATAAAAAAATTGCGTACAGACCCTATGCAGAATATTATTGGGGTTTCTATTGTAGATATCCCTGTGAGTGGTAAGGCGTCTACTATTTATTTAGGCAATATAAACAGTGGAGTTAATGCACAGCTTGTCAATAACTGGGTTTCTGTCGATTGTGGTATTATTAATGTAGAAGAATACTACGGCACTTTTGCAGACTACGAGCCGTACATTGCATTAACATTATATTTACCTAAGGTCGGTTTTGTACAGATTCCAGCGGACGCTGTTGTTAATAATTCGATTAAAGTAGTCTATAATATTGAATTATCCAGTGGTGAGGGGCTATGTTATGTCTATATTGTTAATAATAGAGACAATTTTAGTTACGTTTATAACACTTATACATGTCATGTATCCGCTAACGTAGCATTATCCGCAAGCGACCACACGCAACAGATATCCGCTATTATTAACGCTTCTATTAACACTGTAGCGGCTGTAGGTGGTGCGATTGCTACAAGTGGCGCAACGGCAGGAAGTGCCGCAACAACCGTGGCAAGTAGTGCTTTAAATGTCGCAACGACTAAAAACCCTACACAAACTAAAGGCAATTTTGGTAATTTTGGAACTTTAATGTGTGTTAAAAAGCCGTATCTGATTATTAATCGCACTAATTTAACAAAGCCAGCCAGCTTTCAAGAAAATAACGGCTATATGATTAATTATACTGCTACAATAGGCGACCATACTGGTTTTTTGCAAACACGAGACTATCATTGTATGTTTAATGCGCCATATAATCATAGAACAGAAATTGAAAATCTTTTGAATGGAGGTGTAATTATTAATGGTTAATCGTTGGAGGCAAATAGAAAAAGAAGTTGTCAAGGCTGGGGTTATCCCAGCCGAGATTAACACGCCACTGGGATTGAATGCAACATGGAATTGTTATGTGTCTGACCGCTCGAACGGCAAGACAACAAGCTGGCTTATATATGCTATTAAGGCTTATTTAAAATATGGAATTGTTACACATTATATACGTTCGCATAGGACAATGATAACGCAATCAGCTATTATGACTATATTTAATGTAATTATTAGTAATAATTATGTATCTATATTAACAGATAATAAATGGAATAGTATTGTATATATGCGTAATGAGCATAAATTCTATTTATGCAATCGAAATGACGGACAAGTAAATGATATTGACGCTACTGGGTTTTTAATGTGCATGAGCATAGATAAAGCAGATGAATATAAAAGCGGATATCAATGTGATACTGGTGATTTAATTATATTTGACGAGTTTATTAATTCATATTATAAACGCGGTGAATTTGTTAAATTCTGTGACTTGCTTTCTACAATTATAAGAAAGCGTTTAGATTGTAAGATTGTTATGCTTGCAAATACAATTCTAAGAACAAGTGAATACTTTGACGAACTTGAGTGCCGTGAGTTTATAGACCATGCAGAGGGCGGTGATACAATTGATTATGAAATACCTTGTATTTCTGGGGGTTCAACTTCTGTACATGTTGAAATATTAGCTATTAAATTAGACAATAATAGAAAAATCTTTAACGCTAAATATTTTAGTTTTCATAATCCATTGTTAAATTCTATAACTGGTGCTGGGTGGGCTATTCACAATTATACGCACCCATCAGAACGCTTTAAAACGCTGTATCATAACATATTTTTAGAATACAAAAACAAGTGGTATTCTTTAAATGTTATTCAATTAGAATGTGGCAGATATACTATTTTTGTTGCACCACATACTAAAGAACCAAAGGATGACGCATATATATATTCAGACAACTACAATGTTTTTGACAAGCGTTATCATTCACTAAAACATGACAAAAACAATTTTGACATATGGTTGTTAAATCGTTTCTATTCAAATGATATCATATATGCTAATAATACATGCGGTTCAATCTTTTCAGATTTCATATTAAATTTAAGATAGTGTTATATATATATATATATACAATAAAGGCTGGTGTATTCATTACCAGCCTTTTAAAATATTTCACGCTCATACATTTCAAGTACTTGTTTTATATATTTCTTATAATCTTTGTCTACCTTAATAGTAAAATCAATATTGGTGATTGCAATGCTTGATTGTGATGTCATTAATTCACCGTTAATATAATCACTATGCTCAATATCGTTGTACACTGCTGTTGTTTTGCAGTTCTTAAAAACTGCACCGTCTTTCATTAAATCTATAACCTTTAACGCTTCTTTTTTAGATGTGTGATTTTTGTTATCTACTTTTATGTTAGCTTCTCTTTCTAGCGTACCTTTAGGTACACCAGCAATAGTTACAGAAAGTTTATTATTTTCATCATATCCAATGTAACGCTTACAACCGAGTGTTTTAAATAATTCATATGTTGGCTCACTATCCCAACAACCCAATTCCTTTATTAACTCATAATTTTTATTATATTTTTCTGCTAGTTTTTTATTTTTTTCAATTTGCTTTTCATTGTAATTATTAAAATAGTCGTCTGGCATATTAACGCCCTTAATGCTGTCAGTATCACCATATACAACATAATCTGCATTAGCATACACGGCATTTAATTCTTGCCAGCGTGCCCAGCTAGTGCACCATATCCCCCAAAAAGGGCTTAAAACACTGCTTCTAATATTTTTATAATAATCATTTAATTCTTTCTTAATCTCACCTGATTCATCTAAATAATAATTATATTTGTGAATTCGAGTTACAAAACAGCCGTAAAACATGTTTACAAAACATTTTTCGTTAAAATAATCTTGTTCAGCAAGTTTTAATTCTTCCTTTTTTTCGTAAGCGTCTAACATTGTAGAAACAACATATTTTGGCAGATTTCCACGAACTGCAATTTTAAATGAGTGTATTTCAATTCTATATTTATCATAATCATAAAATTTATTGAATATTTCCCAGTCCAATTCTGTCATTAATAAGCGCACCTTGTCGCATTCTGCCATTCTGCCATTGTCTACAACAATACGTCCTGTATCGTCATTTACAATTTTAGAAGTTGATATTATACTATGTATTGTTGTCTTTTTAACTTTGTATAGCGTTATATCTAGTATACAACAATATCTATTTAACATGTTATTAAATTGTTGCTTATTTGTTATAACTATTTCTTTAAATTTAGAAATAGGATAATATCTATGAGCAATCTGTGCTGGATAGCTACTTGTTATGTCCTTACATTTAACATTAGATAATATTTTATTGTACACATCTACACTGGACTTAACCCAGCCGCCAGCAAAAAGATATTCCATATACATTAGATATTCATTAAATGTACGTGGATACATTTCTAGAATATCTTTTTTAGTCAATGAATTATCTTCCTTAAATGCTTTTTTTAATGCATGCCTTACAATGCTTGTTTCTGTATATATTAATTCGTCATTTTTTATGTATTTATTGAAATAATAATCACTAAATTCGCATAGTATTAGCACGTCATTTTCGCAATACTTCTGTTCTTTTTCTGTTAAATTCTTGCCGTCAAAACTGTTCCTTAATATCGTATAATCAATATCGCCTACCATTTTTTGAGTTTTTGTGTATCTTTTTGCTAGTTTAGCTAAACTCATATGCGTTATTTGGTAACTGTCTAGAAATTTAATATTATTACTTTCAAAATATAAAGGTTCACGCTGGTTTTTTAAAAACACATCAGTTATATTTATTTCTTTTCTTACAAACTGCCATTCAAACGATATATTATGTATAAAGCATAAAAATTTAGCGTTAAAATCTTTTAAATGCTTTTCACTTGCTATTTGCTTATTTAAGTATTCACAATATGCATTAATAATATTTAAGCATTCGTTAAATTCTTCCCAAGTATTTCCAAAAAATGCTTTATTATTAATTCCAATCTGCCATATATACATATATGAGCGTTCGCAATATGTTGTTGTTTCTATGTCAAACCCCATTTTTAAATCAAAAAAATGATTTGTATATTTTCCATTTTTAATAGAAAAACATTCGCACGATTGTTTATATAGCCATTCTTCTAATTTACTAAAATGCTCCATAATCAATTCCTTGCTAAGGATATTATTGATATGCCACCAAGTTCCAAATCCTGTTCATAATCATCTATAACTTTTTTGTTACGCTTATATATTTCATCAGTTATCTTAATTAATTCGTTCTTATCTAAGTTACCTAAGCCGTTGTCTAATAAATCAATAAATCTGTCAGCGTCTGCATTTAGATTTTCTTCTTTATAAGCAAAATAACGTATTTTTTCAATTAAGCTTTCTAGCCGTTGTTGCTCAAACTCTGCACTTCCAATTTTATCATGTTGTGCATACTTTTTAAGCTGGTTTTCACTTGCCAGCGGATTGTCTAAAATTCTTTGTGCTTGTTGATATTTAGAAGTATACTGTAATCCGTGTCGTTCTCTAAATTGTTGTTCACGTTCCAGCCGTTCCCTCAATGTTAGTTTTTTTCTAGGCTGTGGCTTTTCATATTTTTTCAATTTTGAACTGAGTTCATTTTTGTGACCTTGCGCAAAACTTTTAATTGTCTGTGTATGCGCTATTGCTTTAGTAGACAAATTGCCGCTTGCTGTCAATCCAGCTTGCTGTGCAAAAGCTAGTAATGTTTCTTTTTCTAACCCTGACGCTTTCTTTAAGCGTCTATTAAATTGTTTTACCACTCGCTTTCGTGCTTGACTAACCATATACAATCACCCCTTAATTATTAAAAGCCCACACCCTTAGGGCATGGGCTTTTTTTTTTTTTATTCAATTATTTCTGCTGAATTATCCAACACTGGAACACACTTATAAGCCGTTCCTAACTTAGCCTTAACCGCCATGATTCTCATTGTACTGCATTCTTCCTTATAGTCACTAAAACCCTCAAGAAACAGCTCACTGGACGTATGAATAATACCATGCTCAACAGTGTCAATGTACTTTCTGTTAAATACTCTTTCTTCGGTTGTTATTGTACAATCTGCTTCACCAGTCGGTGTGAACACTTCACCTTTTAATTCTGTTATGCATGTGCTGGTAACGTCACCTTTACTTGCCATTTTTTCAAATAACTTGCTTGATAATGTTCCCTCTGTGCTGTTAATTACAATGTCGAACTTCTTTGTTTTTTTACTTGCCATAATTTTTTTACCTCGCTTTTAATTATTGTTATATTTTTTCTTGGCTTGCCAATGAACATTGACGCGTCATTATTCCTAACTGTTCAACGCGTGTGTTCTCATCAGACGCCAGGTTGCCGTCCTTGCGTGACACTGTACATTGTACAGTGTTTCGGCTATTTAAAGTGGTTATCACTTCCACCACTCTTTTTAATACTCTCTATTCAGAATAACTCTATTATCCTTTTTTTCAAATATTAAAGTCCACATACAATCAGCAACTTTTATATAGCCATATCTTTTCATCTGTGATATATTATAGTTTCTATCTTCTTCTGTATAGCAATTAATTCTTACTTCGTTCATAACTTCCACCTTTTACCTTTCTTTAATCACTGTTTTCTGTTCTTTGCCTCTCGACAATTATAGAATAAACCTATGTGCTTATAATTGCAATGAATAAATTGA
>ERZ772820.3044-NODE-3044-length-11078-cov-2.484351_pt1 | contig 11078 bp, 7 predicted proteins | sample MGYA00511377_ERZ772820 | MGnify/ENA primary metagenome ERZ772820 (study PRJEB29015, sample SAMEA2737684) | human gut metagenome | biome: human gut; feature: human-associated habitat; material: faeces | place: China | collected 2012 ...
TGCCCTTTATGAACAGATGAAGGACAATCAGGTTGTGACCATGTATCTGACTGTACAGTCAGGGAATGCATCAGAGGGAACGAATCACACATGGACAGAGATCAATCAGTATTCTGTATATGATTATGAGTATATGGGAGTGGACAGATATAAGGTAGAGGGTACTCTGAAAGTAGGAAATGAATCAGGACCTGTTCTGGGTGAATTTGGATACGAGGCGGCAACACCTAATGTAACAGTGTCTATCAGAGGACAGTCTTCCAGCAGTAACGCACAGAAGAATTATAAGATTAGGATCAGGGATGGCAAGGGCAGCTATCAGAATCAGAAAATCATTAATCTGAATAAGCATATGAGTGAAGGACTCCGCTTTCGTAATAAACTGTGCTATGACCTGATGAAGGATTTACCGGGAATGATGAGCGCAAGAACACAGTTTGTCCATCTGTATGTGAAGGATATGACAAAAGGTGGAAGCGGTGAATACGAAGATTATGGTATGTATACACAGGTAGAGCAGATTAATAAGACATATCTGAAGATGCATGGACTGGATAAGAACGGACAACTGTATAAGGTTAATTTCTTTGAATTCCAGAGATATGAAGATATTATCAGACTTTCCAGTGATGCTGGGTATGATGCGGATTCCTTTGAAGAATATCTGGAGATCAAGGGAGATAACGATCATAGTAAGCTGATAGAAATGCTGGATGATGTGAACGATACCTCCAAGCCAATTGAAGAGACCTTTGCCAAATGGTTTGATGAGGAAAATGTTTTATCTTGGCTTGCGTTTCATATATTGGTAGGGAATAAAGATACACAGTCCAGAAACGTGTTCTTATACAGTCCGCTAAATGTGGATAAGTGGTATTTTATATCCTGGGATAATGATGGTTCCTTTGCTACGTTGGAAAGCACTTTTACAGGAAGCAGAAGTGGTCTGGAATGGGAGAATGGAATCAGTAATTACTGGGGAAATACTTTATTCAGAAGAATTTTCAAGTCTCAGGAGCTGCGTGCCAAGCTGGATGAAAGAATCCTGCTGTACAGAAATTTACTGACAGAAGATAAACTGACGCAGCTGGCACAAAAGTATAATAAGTTGATTGAACCGTATTTGTGGAGACTGCCGGATGTTTTGTATATGCGGCTTACTTATGAAGAGAGACAGCAGGTTCTGGAAGAATTTCCAAAAGAAATAGAAATTAATTACCAGAAATATTTGGAAAGCTATGAGAAACCACAGCCCTTTTATATAGGAGTCCCGCAGGAGAATGCGGACGGACTGCATCTGGAGTGGGATATTTCTTATGATTTCCAGGGAGAAGACATTACCTATACTGTGCAATTGTCTGATACTTACACATTTACTACTGTTTTGTATGAGGAAAGTAATCTGCATTCACCAATGATTACCATGCCGGTGCAGCTGGAACCGGGTAAATATTATATTCGTGTAAAGGCAACCAATGAATCAGGAAGAGAACAGTACGCATTCGATACTTACATGACAGAAGAAGGGAAGCAATACGGCATCAAATGCTTCTACTATCTGGAAGATGGCAGTATTGTGGAGGATGGTGCCAATGATGAATAAGCAGAATTTCCGGCATGAACTCAAGTACAGGATCACACAGGCGCATAAGGATATTATGATGGCACGCCTTGATATGTTTCTGGACAGGGATAACAATACCGAGAATGGAATTTACCAGATACGCAGTCTGTATTTTGATGATTACTGGAACAGTGCGTATGAAGAGAAGCAGATGGGTACTGCAGTCAGAAAGAAGTACAGAATACGATTCTATAATTACAGTGATGAGTTGATCAAGCTGGAATGCAAGCATAAGCAGGGAGCCTACATTTACAAACAGTCAGCCAGGCTGACCACAGAAGAAGTAAGGAATATTCTTGCAGGAAATTATGAGATACTCAGGGAAAGAAAGGAAGAGGTATGTCAGACTTTTTACTATGAATGTGTGACAAACTTTCTACGCCCCAGAGTAATTGTTGATTATGAGAGAGTTCCTTATGTATTTGAACCGGGAAATGTGCGGATCACTTTTGACTATCATTTGCAGGAAACGGCTCTTATGGGAGATCTGTTTGATCCAGAGCTGCCATCCTGGTCAGTCATGAAGCCGAATGAGCTGATTATGGAAGTAAAGTATACACAGCTGCTTCCAGATTTTATTAAGGATCTGCTGACAACAAGTGAGGCAGAGTATACGGCAGCATCCAAGTATGTGATGTGCTGTGATCACAAGATAGAGAGAAAAGGCATTCTAATATAACGAGAGGTTAGGTTATTACAATGAGCGTAAAAGATATGATCAAAAAGTCAGTACTGGAATCAGATAATTTCGTCCAGTCAGTATCATGGGATACCATGAGCGGTATTATCATTAACATGCTTCTGGCAGTAGTGCTTGGGGTTTGCATATACCTTGTATACAAGAGGTTCTATAACGGAGTCATCTACAGCCGGTCTTACGCACTGACACTGGTGGGAATGACATGCCTTACCTGTATGGTAACACTGGCAATTTCCACGAATATCGTGATCTCACTTGGTATGGTAGGTGCTCTTTCTATTGTACGTTATCGTACTGCTATCAAAGAGCCGCTGGATCTTCTGTATATGTTCTGGGCAATCACATCAGGCATTACACTGGGTGCCAGCATGTACATACTGGTACTGGTCGGTTTTGTAGTTATGACGGTATTTATCGCAGTATGTTTCAGTAAGAAGTCAAGAACACAGACATATATTCTGATGGTACAGTATGTCGGAGCTGAGACAGGGGATGAGATTCTGCGTGAGCTTAACAAGACCAGATATCAGGTAAAATCCAAGATTCTCCGTAATGAACTGACAGAGATGACGATTCAGGTGGAGTGCAGAGACACACAGATGGTAATTGCAGAGAAGATACAGCAGAATCCAAATGTCAAGAATACATCCTTTGTTCAGTTTAATGGGGAATACCATGGTTAATAAAAATATTGGAAAAGGCATCTTATTTTTGATTTTAACAGTGCTTATCCTGATTATTGTATATAACAAAATTATCATACAAACATCCATATACATAGATGAGAATGAACAGGAAATACTGTATAATCCTTTGATTGGGTATGCGGTGAGTGCAGACTATCCTGACGCTGTGGGTGAGAATACGCTGGTGTACATTGGTATGACTTGGAGCGATATCGAACCGCAGGAGGGAGTGTATGATTTTACAACATTAATAAATGAGAATCAGGCACAGGAGTATGCAAGTCAGGGGAAGCATGCAGTGTTCCGGCTGTTATGTGATGTACCTGGGCAGGAAGAACATATGGATATCCCACAGTGGCTGTATGAGAAGACCAGGGATGGGACTTTTTATGATACTTCGTATGGTAAGGGATATTCCCCTAACTATGCCAATCCAGATCTGATAGAGGCACATGGCAAGGTATTGCAGAAGATTGCAGAGGCATTTGAGGAAGTAAGACCGGGATTTTTAAGCTATGTACAGCTTGGCAGTCTGGGGCACTGGGGCGAGTGGCATGTGAAATCTGGTGAAGGCATTGGTCCCATTCCAGAGGAAGCTGTCTGTATGCAGTATGTAGACCAGTATGTAGAAGCTTTTCCGAATGTACAGCTTATGATGCGAAGACCTTTCCTTGGAGTAAAGGAATATGACCTGGGTGTCTATAATGATATGACAGGAGAAGCAGAGGATACCAATGAATGGCTGGAATGGTTAAATGATGGAGGCGTATATACAGAGCCTGCCAAGGCGCATACCTTATATGCCATACCGGATTTTTACAAAAAGGCAGCAGTAGGTGGAGAGTTTACCAGTGCAAGAAGCTGGGAAGAACTGCTGGTAACAGATATGGATACGACCAAAAGCCTGATCCGTCAGTCTCATATGAGCTTCATAGGACCTAAGGTTCCCCATGCATTAGAAGCGCCACAGTACCAACAGGAAGCAGCAGTCATCCGGGAATTGCTTGGATATAAGCTTGGTATCAGTAAGGCAGCTGTGAAGAGAAACAGATTATCGGGAGTATGGAATATAGCCGTTACCTGGAATAATCAGGGAATCGCCCCCATGTATGAGGACTGGTGTGTGTATCTGTACTTCTATGATGAAGAGAATAATTTCATAGAGAAACAGCAGTTGGATATAAAGCTTTCGGATATTATGCCCGATATGAACCTGAAAGTACAGTGGAGTGGACAACTGCCTGATGATGTGGCGAAGATCCGTGTAGGAATCGAAGATCCAATGACAGGGGAAGCTGCGGTAACATTGAATAATGCAGGACAGGATAAGTATGTGACAATCTATTCCTCAAATTATTAGTGGTATATAAAATTTATACAGTGGTAATCAGTTAAATATCTGTTATAATGAATAAGTATTGGATAAAAGAAAGAAGGATACAGGCATGCGGATTCATATAGAACAGACACAGCCACTGAAAATAAATACAAATATGGGTGGCAAAGATAAACAGGGAAATGTTTATGGGGTCAATAACCGTTATTTAACGAAGAATGGCAGGGCAATTCTGCCTGTTATGGGAGAATTTCATTTCTCCAGATGGATGCCTGCGGAGTGGGAAGAAGCGATTCTGAAAATGAAGGCAGGCGGGGTAGATATTCTGGCTACTTATGTATTCTGGAATCACCATGAAGAACACAAGGGAGAATGGGATTTTGGCGGAAGCAGGGATATCAGGACTTTTTTGGAGCTTTGTAAGAAGCTGGATATGCCGGTATGGCTGCGTATCGGACCCTGGGCACATGGTGAGGCAAGAAATGGCGGTTTCCCGGACTGGCTGGCAGCAGAGCTTGGACATAATGGTCTGGGCTATATAGAGGGAGCATCAAGGGAACATGAGACAAGAACAAATGATGCCCTGTATATGCAGTATGTAGAGCAGTTCTGGACAAGGCTTGCACAGGAGATTAAAGGTGAAATGTGCAAGGATGGAGGTCCTATTATTGGCATTCAGCTGGAGAACGAATATTGCCATGCAGGAGGACCTTCTGATAAAAGCCGTGGTGTAGAGCATATGAAGAGTCTCAAGAGGCTTGCTTTGAAGCTTGGATATGAAGTGCCATATTATACAGCAACCGGCTGGGGTGGCGCAATTGTTCTGGAGGGAGAGACTCTGCCTGTACTGGGTGGATATGTGGATGCACCCTGGGCAGGGCATACCCATGAGATGCCGGCGTGTGAGAACTTTCTGATGATGCCATTCAGACAGGATGAGAACATTGGAGCGGATCTTGCAATTGATCAGGGCGCAGACTGTACATTCTCCAAGGAAGACAATCCCTATCTTACAGCAGAGCTGGGTGGAGGACTTCAGGTGACAGCACTTAGAAGAACCTATCCATATCCTGAGGATATCCAGGCACAGGCATGGTGTATGCTGGGGGCAGGAGCAAATCTGCTGGGATATTACATGTATCATGGTGGTGTGAATCCTGATGGAAAAGACACCACATTACAGGAAGCCAGAGAGACTGGATATTTCAATGATCTTCCGGCGAAGAGCTACGATTTCCAGACATGCATTCGTGAATCGGGACAGATTCATGACAGTTATCACAAGCTGAAAATGCTGCATTTGATGATTCATGCCTTTGAAGAAGAACTGGCATCGGCAGCAGCCTTTTTCCCAGAGGAGCAGCCACAGGATGCAGAAGATATGACAACGCCGAGAGTAAGTGTGCGTTATTGTGAGGAGACTAAGGGTGGATTTCTCTTTATTAACAATCATCAGAGACTGCGCCATATGCAGCCAATCCAGGGGCTGGATGTAGAGATTACAGGAATTGGTCAGGAGCCGCTTGTACTGCATGATCTGTGCTGCGAGGCGGATCAGTGTGCCGTAATTCCTTTTGGCTTGCAGATGGGAGAGAGCAGACTGATAAGCACCAATGCATCACTTCTTACAAGAATCGGCAGCAGATATTTCTTCTATAATAATGATAATGGTCAGAAGCCGTATTTTGACTATGAGGGCAAACCTTATGACAATATTGTAGTTCTGAGCAGGGAAGATGCAGAGCATGCTTATGTATTTGGCAATAGACTGTATATTACGGAACATCCTTTGTACGAACAGGATGGCGTATTATATCTGATAGCCGGTGAGAAAGAGGAGCGTGTGAGAATCTATGAAGAGGCAGGAGAGCCTGCGGATATGTATGTCCTGCCGCCAGAGATTATGACACGGGTGTCAGTTGCAACCAGGGAGACATCACAGATACAGCCTCCTGCATATGCAATACAGAGTATACTGGAGCAGGAAAAGGCACATAATGTCTGCAAAGTCTATGAATTACAGCTTACTTATGATAAAGTGCGGGATGAATATGCAGATGATACTTCAGAAGATTATCTGCAGGATGTATATCTGACAATGAATTATGGCGGCAACAGGGCGCAGCTGTATCAGGATGGTAAATTGCTGACAGACTGGTTTTCTAATGGAGAGGACTGGACTGTGGCATTGAAGCGTTACGGATATCCTAAGAATCTGACACTGGTTGTTTATCCATATGAAGAAGAGGTATATTATGATCTGCAGCCAAGGAAAGGCTGTGAACTGCATGAGGTATCTGCCAGTGCAGTATATAAATTAGAAATATAGAAAAGAGGTTTAAGATGAGCGATACATTACAGAATTTAAAAGAATATATCACAAGGATGAATCAGTATGTACATGTAGTTACTTTGCTGAACTGGGATATGGAGACCGTGATGCCCAAGCTTGGATTTGAGGGTCACGCACAGGCTATGACATATTTCTCAACAGAAATGTTCAAGCTTTCCACAGCAAAAGAACTGGGCGATATGCTGGAAGAGTTATCCAGACCGGAAGAGTTTGATAAGCTGGATGATATGTGGCAGTTTATTGTGAAGAGAATGAAACGTGATTATGATGAAAATCAGAGAATCCCGGCAGATTTCTATGAAGAATTCGTTCAGGAGAAATCTGAGTCAGGTAATGCCTGGAAAGAAGCAAAGAGAGCTTCTGATTTCTCTATTTTTGCACCGCATTTACAGAAGATCATTGAAATGACAAAGAAGATGGCAGGATATACGAATCCCGGAGAAGAAGTATATGATGTACTTCTGAATCAGTTCGAGGAAGGTATGGACTCCGCTACAATTGATAAGCTTTTTGATGACTTGAAGCGGGAGCTGGTGCCTTTTGTACAGAAGGTTCTGGCGGCAAAACAGCCGGATGATTCCAGATTTGCAGGTAAATATAAAGTAGAAGAGCAGAAGAAGGTACAGAAGCTTCTTCTGGATTATATAGGCTTCAACTGGGAAGCTGGTACTGTAGGGGAGACAGAGCATCCATTTACACTTAATTTCTCATCCAGAGATGTACGTGTAACGAACCATTATTATGAGAATGATGCGCTCAGTTCCATGTATTCAGCGATTCATGAGGGTGGACATGCAATCTTTGAGCAGAACGTGAATCCTGCCTATGATGGCACGATAGCCGGTAGCTGCCGCTATTGCGGTATTCATGAGAGCCAGTCCAGATTTTATGAGAATGTACTGGGCAGAAACAAGAATTTCTGGGTACCGATTTATGAGAAGCTTGGCGCATTGCTTCCCAAGTTCAAGGAAATCAGCCTGGATGAGTTCTATCATGAGATTAATCATGTCAGAAACAGTCTGATCCGTACAGAAGCAGATGAGCTTACTTACTGTTTCCATATCATTATCCGTTATGAGCTGGAGAAGGCAATTTTCCGCGATGGCGTGTCTGTAGAGGAATTGCCGAAGCTTTGGAATGAGAAAATGCAGGAATACCTGCAGATTACACCTGCAAATGATGCAGAAGGTATTTTACAGGATATGCACTGGTCAGATGGATCTTTTGGATATTTCCCATCTTACCTTCTTGGCAATATCTATGATGGTATGTATCTGGAAGAAATCACCAAAGAGATCGGTGATGTAGACACCATCCTGCGTGAGGGCAGAATTGGTGAGATTACCAAATGGCTCAATGAGAAGATTCACCAGTATGGAAGCACCCGCTTACCGAAAGAAGTCATAGAGAAGGTATGCGGTAAGGAAGTCAGCGCACAGCCGATTATTGATTATTTCAAGAAGAAATATACGGAAGTATATAATTTGTGATACCACATGAGCTTGCTCATAAGTGGTTGAAAGCCCTTGGAATACGCCCGATATGAGTATAAAAAGGCACGATATATCTGTAAAGTGGATATATCGTGCCTTTTTCGGGGAAAAGGGGAGAAATTATGCCTCTGTATAGGAGTCTACCGTAATTGTGTAATTGCTTGTGCCGTCTACGAGGACATTGCCGTTTGCATCCTTGATTGTGACGGTCTTGCCGTCGGCATCTTCGATCAGTCCATGATTGGTCAGACTGCTAAGCGTGCTGTCACCGGTTACAATCCACGTAGATGTCTTGTCAATAGTGAGGTTAGCGTAGCCATTGCCACCATTGCCGGCATTGCTTTCATCCTGAACGAAAGCACCAATCAGTGTACTTCCATTTACCATGTCGAAGTCAAGGTCACTGATGCTGTCCCAGATTACATCACCTGTCATATCCTGATTATCTGCTGTGAATATACAGTCAGCACCGTTGGCACCGCTTTGTCCCCAGCCTCTTGCATTGGAATTACCTGTGCATTTCAGGAAGAAATCATTGCTGTCAGAATAGGTAATATCTACATCAGACAGATAGAAAGTACTTTCTGTATTGGTTGTATAGAACAGACCGCCATTTTTGGAAGTGAGGGAGCCGCCTGTCATACTGAAAGTACTGTTACCTACTTCGGAGTCACCAGACATGCTCTTCAGACAAAAGTACATCCACCTGCGTCTCATTTCTATTCAGATGATGAAAGAATACCTTTTCTACTATATCCACTTCATCACGTATATCACTAACCTCTATTTGTATGCTTGGTGCAAGTTCTATCATGTCTAGCGTTCCTATTTCCTGTCTAGTAGAAACAAGGAACTTTTTAACTCCATTCTTTTCACATGTAAGTAAACCAAATAAAGCTTTCCCTGTTGCCTTGAAAAGCGGTTGCACCCAACTATGAACTTCTCTGCCCTCTATCGTGATATCATAATATTTCACCATAAAATCTGCTTTTTTACAGCACTCTATGCCATATTCATTAATTCTCCAGTCAATTAATTCATTTAAAGGAATTTCTGTAACTTTTGTATCCTGAAACATTCTATAATCATTTATATAATATCTGACATCTGTTAATGATTCCATTAAATCAGTGCAAAACATTGAATGAAACAGTGGCTTATCATAAAAATATTCCTCTAATGCTGCAATATCATTCTCATTTTTGCTAAAAAATGGCAAACCCGATATAACCGTTCTTGTATCCATATTGACAAGATTGTCAATTTTCATTAATTGTTTTATCTGTCCTAAAGTCATCCAACAATAGTTTGAATCAACTTGTATTTCTTCTGATATTTCGATTATGATATTACGATTTCTTTTCTTGTAAAATCTAGCTGACTGCTCGGATTGTATCTGATCATAAATAATATGATACTTTGATGCATTTTCGAAACACTCAAAATATCGTGGCAGATTACCTCCATGAACCCTTGTAAAATTGCTCTTTGTAGCTTGAATTGTTGGTGATATCTGTATACAATTGATATTTCCGGGTTCTATTTTGGCCTGCATAAGAAAGTGAAGAATGCCCTCTATCTCTTTACAGACAATACCTAGATACCCAATTTCCGGTTGGATAATCATTGGCTGCTCTTTAATAAAAATATCATTTTGAAATAATCGCATTCCTTTTACGGAAAAGAAACCTCGCTTACGATTTAATACTTCTCCATTATAATCATCATAAAACCAAAATGTACTTTCATGAATGCTACACTCTTTTACATCAACAAATGTTGAAGCATTCAATGTTTTTATCCAATCCAGTATTTCTGGCAATGATTTAACCTTTCCCTCTGTATTCTCCCATGATTTTACAAGTTTTAAAACAGTATTATTCATTCTCTTTTCCTTATTCTATCTAATGAAATACTTCTTCCTTTTCCTTTAACTCAATTTTCCCATTTCTAACTTCATATATCTTATCACACTTCTTAATTGTACTTAATCGATGCGCAATAACTATCAACGTTCTTGTTCCATGAAGTCCATCAATCGCTGCCATTACTTCTTTTTCTGTTTCATTGTCCAACGCAGAGGTTGCTTCATCCAATATTAATACTTCCGGATTTCGATATAGCGCTCTTGCGATACCAATTCTTTGTCTCTGTCCGCCTGACAGCTTAACGCCTCTGTCACCAATAACTGTATCTAAGCCTTCCGGTAAATTATTTATCATTTCTTCCAATTGTGCTTCCTTAATAGCTTTCTTCATTGCTGCTTCATCAATTTTCTCTGACGATATGCCGAATGCTATATTAGCTCTTATTGTATCGTCCATTAGATAAATCGTCTGTGGAATATAACCGATGCATTTATGCCAAGAGCTTAAATGTTCCTTAACGTCTGCTCCATCTACCGTTATTTTTCCCTGCTGCGGCTCTAATAATCCAAGTAACAAATCTGCAACCGTTGTCTTCCCTGCTCCTGATGCGCCGATAAATGCCACTGCTGTATTTTTAGAAATCGTAAGATTTGCATCTTTTAAAATCCATTTATCTGTTTCCGGATATCGGAATGATACATTATCAACCTTCATATTATCTTTCAATTCAACAGAAGCTGCACTGCTGTCTTCCTTTTCCTGCGCCTTCATCAGCTCCTCTATCTCAAGTAAATCCTTATGCACAGCATCTATCGAAGGTTTGTTGAACATAATTCCTCCTATATAGCCTGTAATTCTATTGAAAGAAGGCATCATTCGGAATGCTGCTACTGCAAAAACCGACAGTGTCGGAATAAAAGCTGCAATGCTCGCACTGTCAAATTGTATTTTTATAATTACTGTAAGCAATAATCCGCAAATACATACCGTTTCCATAATCGGTCTCGGCAAAAATGTA
>ERZ772820.3048-NODE-3048-length-11067-cov-4.414639_pt1 | contig 11067 bp, 9 predicted proteins | sample MGYA00511377_ERZ772820 | MGnify/ENA primary metagenome ERZ772820 (study PRJEB29015, sample SAMEA2737684) | human gut metagenome | biome: human gut; feature: human-associated habitat; material: faeces | place: China | collected 2012 ...
TAGCTCATAGGCTTGTAGTCGCCGGTACTGCCAACCAGCAAAACACCGCGAGCCTGAACATCTTCAATTTTTCCTGCCTCTGCGCTCGGAGTCAAAGCACCCATACCGCAAATTGTCGTTGCCAACAGCGCACCTACACATAATTTCTTTAAGTTTACCATACTACCATCCTTCTTTCTTATCTGTTATGCAGCAGATATTTTGGATGTATTATACAATATTTATCGCCGCTTAGCTAGAATTTTATCACTTTTTTGCAGAAATGAAATTAATTAAAAGAAAAGTGTTAAGCTATTTACACAAGCAAGCATCTAATACCATTTGCTTTGCACACGCACCCAGGCAGCGGCTCCGCCTTTGCTGCGCACCTGCAGCCACGTGCCTTCATCAACCGGCTGCAGCAAGGCCTTGTCAACCTCCAGCTTAGCAGTTGCTCCCTTAGTAGTCTGCACCTCAATAACGCAGGGGGTATTCGCCTTATCCATACGTGCTTCAGCCAGCTTATAAACATCACCCTCACGCAGCTGATATTTAGTGCGGTTTTTATTCTCTACTATCTTAGTCTGCAGCACCTTCACCGCAGTAGGTTCTGCAAGCTCCAGCTTATCCGTCACATCCAGCTCCTCGCCCTTAGCGAAGCCGCCTGCCGGCTGAGCAGTCACAGAAGGCTGACTGTAAAAGCGGTCGCCCTCCTTCACACTGTAGCTTCTGTCCTTCAGTCCAAAAATATTCATACCTATTGCAAAGCCCGCCAGCAGGCAGAGCAATGCCGCAATTCTCATTACCAGCTTATTACTCATCATGCCCACCTCACATCAGCTTCGCATCCGAAAGCGCATTGTATTTCACAAAGCCCGGCTTACCGTTGAACTCAACCTTTTTCCACTGTCCTACATAAGGAAAGCGCAGCAGATTGGTAGAAAAATCAAGGTCATATTCCTTGTCATCAACCACAACACGTCCCTTAGTTTCACCGCCGCCCCTATCAGACTGCAGCACAAGTACCTGCGTACCGGCAGGAATAATATGCCGCCTTCCGAAAAACTTGCGGAACTGCAGCTGCTGCTCCGTAACAGCATAGCGTTCATCCTTATCCTGACTGGAAACTGTATCAATATAATCCAGCTTAACACCGGCAGACAGATAATCAACAACCTTGCCATGCAGACCTGACGGATCACTGTACATAGCAGCCTTATCCTGCAGCACAACGCACTGCAGTCTGCCTGTTTCTACCTTGGCATAATGCAGCTCTCCCGTAAGCTTCGCCGCATTGTAATGCGGTGATGTTTTATTGCTGCTCCAGGCATAGCCTGCTCCGGCGATAAAGCCTGTCAGCAGCGCCGCCACACACACAGCAGCAGTTTTCCTGTTTATACTCTGCAGTTTATCAAAAACCATAAGCACACACTCCCTTAGATATTATTGTCAGAAGCTCATACTATGCTTACATTTTCTCATACTTACAGAGCTTTCGCAAGCAAAACAAAAAAGCCCAAGAGCCATGCTCTTAGACCTGAGATTTAAATGGTGCGGTAGAGAGGATTTGAACCTCCACGGGGTCTCCCCCACTAGCTCCTGAGGCTAGCGCGTCTGCCGTTCCGCCACTACCGCATGCTTTATTCACTTCATTGTTGTCATAAGCAACATAGATATAATAGCATACTCTGACGCGTTCGTCAAGTAACCTTGCGAAAAAAATTTATAAAATCTTCTTTTGCTACTATTTTATCTTATCCTTATAAAGCAGATAATATTTATCCCTATCCTGCATAACCTTAGCTACATATTCACGGGTATCAGGGTAAGGAATAGATTTTATATCATTGAAATTGTAGTCCCAGCCGTTTTCCTGCATCCATTCATGCGTCTGTCCGCGTCCCGCATTATAGGCCACCATCAGCAGTACCAGGTTATGCTGAAATTCGTGCTCCAGCTCGCCTACGTACCAGCAGCCCATGCGGATATTTTTTCTCGTCTGGTACAAATCACTGTCCTGATAATTCTCCAGGCCCATCTGCTCGGCAATCCAACGTCCTGTTTCCGGCATAATCTGCATCAGGCCTACTGCTCCGACTTTGGAAACAGCATCATGCTTGAAGTTGCTTTCATTTTTTATAATGGCAGCAACCAGAAAAGGATCTACATTATTTTTCTTACTGTAGGTCACAATATCCTGCTGATAATCCCACATATAAACGAAGCGCATCTGTACAGTATCGCTGCTCCAGACCTTCCAGCCGCCGAAGACTATGACAAGCAGCACGCCAAGAAGCAGCAGCCAGCTGTACAGCCTTCCGTGTGTCTTAGTCCGTCTGCTGCGGGCTTTGCGCTTACTCTTCACTGACGCCACCCAAAAGCAGCTCCAGCTGCGAATGCACAGCCTGCATGGTTTCCGCCTGACTGCCACTGTTATCCAATACTACATCGGCATATTTTTTCTTTTCCGCCAAGGACATCTGCGCTTCAATACGCGCATTCACCTCGTCCGCAGTCATGCCGCTGCGCAGCATTGCTCTTTCAACCTGCTGCTGACGGCTGACGGATACCAGCCACACGCTGTCCACATTCTTATGCCAGCCGCATTCAATCAGCAGAGGCACATCCAGCACCGCTGCCTTATGTCCCTGTTTGCTGCTTGCAGCCAAAAAGCTTTCTGCCTGCTGCCAGACTATTTTATGGATAATCGCCTCCACTGCCTTCAGCGCTTCTTTGTCATGAAAAATGCGCTCGGCAACCTTGGCTCTGTCAAGCGTTCCTTCCTCGCTCAGATATTCCTTGCCCAATACGGCAATCACCTGCGCCAGTCCTTCGCTGCCTGCAGCTACTGCCAGACGTGCTTCGGCATCCGCATCAAAAACAGGCAGGCCTAAGCTGCGCAGCTCTGCCGAAACTGTACTTTTACCGGAAGCAATGCCTCCCGTCAAACCTATTGTTATCATTATTCTCCACTCCTACTTTTGGCAATGCTCACAATAAACCGTGCCTCTGCCGCCTACCTTGGTTGTCTGCAGCAGCGTACCGCATTTTTTACATGGCTTGCCGCCTCGGCCGTATACCAGCAGATGATTCTGGTTATCGCCCTTATTTCCTTCGCCGTCCTTATAATCACGGAAGGTTGTACCGCGATTTTTGATGCCCTGCGCGATTACCGCATTGACTGCCTCACACAAGCTGCCTACCTCAGCAGCACTCAGGCTGCAGGCTTTGCGCATAGGCAGAATGCCGGACAGAGCCAGACATTCATCGGCATAGATATTGCCAAGGCCGGCAATAATCTGCTGGTCCAGAATAAAGCTTTTGATAGCCTTCTTGCTTTTTTGCGCCAACGGCAGCAGATACTCGGCAGTAAAGCCCTCGCTCAGCGGCTCCGGTCCCAGCGTTTCAAAGCCTTCAATATATGTATCATTATCAGTTACCAGATACAGCGTACCGAAAGTACGGATATCCGTAAACCACATCGTCACGTCATCAGAAAGCGTGAACTTGATTTTAGCATAAGCCGGTGCAGGTGCGTCTGACGGCTGCGCCAACAGCGCGCCTGTCATGCGCAGATGCACTATCAGCTGCTGCTTCGGTGCTGTATGCAGCACAAGATATTTACCGCGTCGGCCCACGCTGCTGATAGTTTTGCCCACCAGTCCTTTGATAAAGGCATCAGGCTGAGGATATTTTATCAATCGCTCCAAATATATTTCTACTGCTAAAATTTTCTTTCCTTCTATATGAGGCGCAAGTGTTTTGCGCACCTGCTCCACCTCAGGCATTTCCGGCACAGGTCTTCCCCTCTTTCCATAAAGTATCCGTTATTTTGTTTCCGCCCAGTCACGACCGCAATTAACGTCGGCCAACAGCGGAATATCCAGTGACGCAGCACCTTCCATGGCTGTTCGCACCAGCTGTGCTACCTGCTCCTTCTCATCCTCAGTAACTTCCAGCACCAGCTCATCGTGTACCTGCAGCAGGATTCTGCTCTTGCACTGCGCCTTATCCAGCTCGCGCTGCACGGCAATCATAGCCTTCTTCATAATATCTGCGGCAGTTCCCTGAATCGGTGTATTGATAGCGGTACGCTCCGCAAAGCTGCGCAGGTTAAAATTACTGCTGCGGATTTCCGGCAGATAACGTCTGCGTCCCATCAGCGTGCTGACATAGCCTTGCTCACGTGCCTTGGCTACAATATCTTCCATATATTTTTTTACACCGGTATAGCGTTCAAAGTAGCTGTCAATATAGCCTGCTGCCTCCTTGCGGCCGACATCAAGCTGTTTGGCCAGACCAAAATCGCTGATACCGTAAACAATGCCGAAGTTAACAGCCTTCGCACGGCTGCGCGTTTGGGGCGTTACTTCTTCAAGCGGCACACCGAAAACCTCGGCAGCTGTGCGGGCATGGATATCCTGACCATGACGGAAGGCCTCCAAAAGCAGCTCATCCTGCGCAATGCAGGCCAGAATACGCAGCTCAACCTGCGAATAATCACAGCTCATCAGCAGATCATAGCCTGCTCCCGGAACAAAGATGCGGCGAATCTGTCTGCCTTCCTCCGTGCGTGCAGGAATGTTCTGCAGGTTAGGATCAGTGCTGGACAAACGGCCTGTTACCGTTACCGTCTGCTGGAAGTGCGTATGAATGCGTCCCGTTTTGGGATTAATCAACGGCTGCAGTCCTTCCAGATAGGTGGATTGCAGCTTCGCCAGCTTGCGATGCTCCAGAATGGTAGCAATCAGCGGATGCTTGCCCTCCAGTGCTTCCAATACCTTGGCATCGGTAGAATAGCCTGTTTTCGTCTTTTTGATTACCGGCAGCTGCAAGCGTTCAAATAAAATCACGCCCAGCTGCTTGGGAGATTTCAGGTTAAATTCTTCGCCCGCCTGCTCCTGTGCCAATGCCTCCAGCTTGGCAATACGGTGCCCCATATCTTCGTTCAGCTGCAGCAAAAGCTCCTTGTCCGGAGTAATACCGGCAAACTCCATCTGCGCCAGCACCGGTGCCAACGGCAGCTCAAATTCCTCATACAGCTTGAGCTGCTGCTGCTCAGCCAACAGTCCGCGCAGCTTAGATGCGAGCTGCAGCAGATTTTCGCAAGGCGTTGCCAGTACTCCCGGCAGATTGCGGCGGCTCAAATCCTCCAGGCTGTAGGAGCTGTGGCCGGGGTCGGCAACATAGCCTGCCAGGGCTACATCATCAACTATTCCCTGCACCTTCACCTTGCGGCACAGGCAGCATTTATAAAGCTCCTTGCTGTCTATCGTTATCTTTGTGCAGCCTGCGTCTGCTAGCCAGCTGTCGAATTTATCCCAACAGCCGCTTTGCGCGTCCAGCACATAAATTTTATCATCAACCAAAATTTCGGCACTGCTGAAATACAGCTCAGGCAACTGTCCTGCTACCTGAGCATGCACAGCAACAGGCTGCTTTGCTTTAGCCAATGCACCAAAAAGCTCCTCTGCCAGCTGCGGCGTATTTACAGCAATCTGCGGCAGGCCTTCCTGCTCAACAGCTTCTCCGAAAAGGTCAAAGCTGTCCTGCGCACCGCCAAGTACCGCGGCAAAGCGCTCGTACATATTGCGGAACTCCAAATCCTGCAGCAGGGTGCGTGCCTCCTCCTTCATCGGCTGCAGCTCGTAGTTCTGCACAGCGGTATCAACCGGTGCTTGCGTGCAGATTGTTGCCAGCTGCTTCGACAGCAGTGCAGATTCCTTATTGTCCGTCAGCTTCGTCTTTAACGATTTGCCGGAAACCTTCTCGATATTCTCCAGCACCGTTTCAACATTACCGTATTCCTTGATCAGCTTCATCGCTGTTTTAGGACCTACGCCGGGCACGCCGGGAATATTATCCGAGGTATCGCCCATCAGGCCCTTCAGCTCGATAAGCTGCTTAGGCTGCAGGCCCTCGTAATTGGCAGCAAATTCCGCCTCATCAAAAACCTGGATGTCGCTGATACCGCGCTTGGTATAAAACACCTTGGTGCGCTTATCAATAAGCTGTAGCTCGTCGCGGTCACCGGTAACAATGATAACCTCAACCTCCGACGGTGCCTGCGCAGCAAAGGTACCGATAATATCATCGGCCTCATAATCATCCAGCTCCAACGTGCGGATTCCCATGCATTCCAAAACCTTCATCGCCAAAGGAAACTGCTCGCTCAGCTCGCTCGGAGTAGGCTTACGCTGCGCCTTATACTCCGCATACAGCTTGCTACGGAATGTTTTGCGCGATTTATCAAAGGCAACCGCCATATAACGAGGCTTCACCTCATCCAAAAGCTTCAGCAGCATATTGCACAGTCCGTACACTGCTCCCGTATGGATCCCCTGACGCGTAGTCAGCGGCGGCAAAGCAAAAAACGCTCTATGTATTAAGCTGCTGCCATCTATTACTAAAAATTTATCTGCCATAACTGCTCCTCCTCTATGCCGCTCACATAGAATAAACATTAATGTAATTATTATATCATAGCGAGGCAAGAAAATATGTAACTAAAATGTAAGAAAGGCTAAACTTCGGCATAAGCTGCCGCATTGATATACATACAATACAAAAGCGCAGAACTGTCTGCATGCCGAGTTCTGCGCTGAGCTACTGCTTAAAAATATATTTTTTCTGCCGGATAATAGTCATGCAGTATTTTCCTTAAAAGCGAAAAATCATCCGACTTAAACATCACCAGAGAATACTTGGTTTTAATATAATCTATAAAATCCTGTAAATTGTCACATTTAATATAATGCTCCAGAGAATCATCCCTGATATATTTGCCGATTACATCATTGATAAGCTTAATCGTTTCCGGAGCAACGTCCGCATCCGGAACGAGATATAATTGCGAAATAATATTATTGAAGCTGTAGGCCATAGGTTTATGCCAACGGCTTTGCGACAGCATAAACAGACGGGCAAAGGCGATAAGATTACGCAAGCTTTGGTTGGCACGATGTACATTGCCTTCCTGTTTACCTTCCTGTTCAAATGCAGTCAGCTTCGGCGGAACTGCCATATCCCAGCATTGGAGCAGTTTGAGTCCTCTTTTTTCCGGAAAAACCGGATAATAGACAACTCTTTTTTCCAAATCGCACACTTTGAGCATAATAATATCATCCTTCAAAAAGCGATCGCTGCCATCAGCATTATAAACAAAACTCCATGGCGGCAGTTCCTCATAAGATTCTACCTGAACGCGATGTTTATTATTCATTCCTATAGCTGATGACAAGTTCTCGCAAAACTCTTTTTGAAAAGCAATGATTTCCTTAGTGCTTGCTTCTCTGCACTTATACATTGCATCATCCCTTCCTTAATCAAATTAATTGTTTACCTGACTTCTCCCATGCCCTTCAAGGCTGTTCTCCTTTCCCAGATTATAGAAACACTATATTTTTGCTTACCCGCCTATCATAATTTAAAAATTCTCTATATTTAGATTCTTTTCTTTATTCGCAAAATTCATCGCTATTTTTTACGGCTATTTGATGAGTTTCACGAATCACAAATAGCCGTAGTAAAGATTCCGTTCCCAGAGCTGTTTTATTAACTAGTCTTTATATGCATAATTATACTATACCATATTATTTTTGTCTAGTGTTTTTTAAAAGTTAATCCGATTTTTATTTTGTCTTTAATTATCTTTTGTGTTGTTATCAGATTTATTCTTATTTAAATTGCTTATCGATTCTTTGCTTCTTTATTCCTTATCGGAGCGCTCATTTATTCCAGCACAAAGCAAAGTCAGGGCACCCAAGGTCCAAAATAACAATCCCATCTGAGTATTGAAATAAACATGGTCAGTCAATCCGCCAATAATAATGCCTACTGTTGCCAGCACATAACCGCGTCCCATAGCCTTCAGCCACAAGCTGCGTCCATGATATGCCAGCTTCCAGCCTGCAGGCAGAAAAATGCCGAACCAGATAACAAGAAAGGCCAGCAAACCATGCGCTCCAAGCTCCGCCCAGATATTCAAGAAGATATTGTGACAGTGGTACATGATAACGTTCTTGTCCGCCAGATAGAAATTATACGTCGGATATACAAAACGATAGCCATACCAGCCTACACCAAACGGGAATTCCTCAATAATCCACTTGGTACTCTTCAAATAAGCCATGCGCAGAGCAATAGAGGTGTCACCACCATAGCCGCCGCGAATAGATTCCAGACGCTGCAGCACTGCCTGCCCGCCAAGCGCCAGAGCCGCCGCACCGCCGCCAAGGACAGGAATAAAAGCCTTACGGCAGAACAGCACGCAGAACGCCAGCAGCATCACAGCGCAGGCTACCCAGTTACCGCGTGAATATGTATAAAGCAGGCAGACTGCTGCCAAAAGTCCCATAACAAGAAACGCCAGACGCCATTTTTTATACGCCTTCGTCTGATTGAAAAAGGCTGTACTGTAAGCAACAACCAGCACAAGATAGCCTGCCAGGATATTGGGGTTAACCAGCGTAGAAAAAACGCGCACCTTCAAATCTGGGAACTGCGCCGGGTCCACCCAGATGCCCTCAGCCGTAACGCCGAAAATCTTCTGCGCAATACCAATGGCACTCACCAGCAGCGATACGCCTAAAAAAGCACCGATGAGCTGCAACGAACGCGGCAAGGCGCCGAAGCGCTGCCACACAAGCGCCAGCCTTTGCTTAGCGTCAGCATTTTTCCAGGCCTCGCTTTTAGTCAACGGCTCAGCCTCGCACGCAGTCAGATGTGCCCTGTCCTGCTCACTGCTGCGGCCGTAACGCAGCAGTACAAAAAACAGCGCCGCATACTGGCCCACAACATACACCAAATTCCAGAAGGATAAAAATCTGTCCAAGGAAAAATATACCGAAACAACCGCAATCAGCAGCAGTGCATAAAACGCTCCCTGCTGCCACGGCTTCAGCACATTCTCCTGCTGCGGACGTCCCTTAACATGCGACACAAGCACTGCGCCGATAAAGGTCATCGCCACACAGAAGGAGGTGAACTCCTGCTCCAGAGGAATAACCGCCACAGTAAACAGCAGCATATACCATATTTTATTTTCGAGATAATTTGCCAGTTTTGTCATGATATTATTGTTTTACTTCAGTTCATCCCACGCTTATCCGCCAGCAGCATCTTCTTAAACTCGCCCACCAGATACAGGCTGCCACAAACGCACACAACACCATCAGTGCCTGCTCCGCAGATAGCAGCATCATACGCCGTAGCCAAATCTGCCTCCGCAACTGCATTGCTGCCCACCAGCTTCGCCAAATCCGCAGCCTCGGCTGCACGCGCACCCTCATCGGCACGCACGGTATAAACAACATCATCCTGCTTAATCAGTGTTTTGATAACACCGCTCATATCCTTGTCACCCATCATGCCAAAGACAAACTGCACCTGCTTGCCGGGATAGTACTTATCCAAAGCATTACGCAGAGCCTTGGCACCGTCAGGATTATGCGCACCGTCCAGAATAATATCCGGATTCTTATGAATGCGCTCCCGGCCAAACGGTATTCGCCACGCCCACATGCAGCGCCAGCTCGTTAATGCGGTCATCCTGCTTGCTGACAAGCTTGGCAGCAACAATCGCTACGCTAGTATTCTTAATCTGATGCTCGCCCGGCAGCTTGATTTCATAATCGGAATGGTAGAAATCACCTGCATGCAGCGTAAAGGTCTGGCCCTCCATCGAGCTTTTTACCTCCGTGCCATGAAAGGCCTTGCCGTAAAGATAAACAGGCGCTTCCTTAAACATAGCCAGGCTCACAATAGGACCAAGAGCTTCATTGCCTTCGGCAGCGGTAACCAGAGGTACTTTCTCCTTGATAATGCCTGCCTTCTGCATAGCAATGCGCTCCAAAGTTTTGCCGCAGCGGTCTGTATGGTCCAGCGCAACATTGGTAATAACGCTGACCACCGGCGTAATTACGTTGGTGGAATCCCACAGGCCGCCCATGCCTACCTCAATAACAGCATAATCAACCTTCTGCAGATAAAAATATAAAAATGCTGCCGCAGTCAGAATCTCAAACTGCGTCGGCTGCTCGCACGCCCTTTTTGACAACGCTATCGGCAGCAACCTTTACCGCAGTAATCGCCGTAGCAAAATCCTCGTCGCTGATATCCTTGCCGTTGAGGTTGATGCGTTCGTTGTACTTCACCAGATGTGGGGAAGTGAACTTGCCCACCTTCAGGTTTGCTGCCAGCAGAATATTCGTAATCATGCTGGTAACAGAGCCTTTACCGTTAGTGCCGGTTACATGCACTGTTTTAATCTTTTGCTCCGGGTTTCCCAACTCCCGCAAAAGTCCTTCAATACGCTCCATACCGAGCTTAATGCCAAATTTGCCCAGGCTGTCTAAATATGCCAGGCTTTCTGTATAATTCATTGTGCTTACGCCTCCATTAATAATTAGCTAACAGTTTATTATAACATAGTTTTGCGCACTGCGTCTTGCGAAAAGCATAAAAATAGCCGCTGCGTCCCCAAGAACGAGCGACTATTTTGCTAAGTGGATATCACCATATTTTATATGCTTATAGCAGTCCTACTGCTGCAAAGGGTCGTCCCCATATTCGTTCGGCCCCTCCGTTCCCTTGAAGAACAAAAGATAAAGGCAGAAGAAAAGATTAACCAGCGGCACAATCAAAAGCAGCATCCACCAGCCACATTTATCCAAATCATGCAAGCGGCGCACGCCCATCATAATATTAGCTGCCAGCTGGAATATGCCGAGCACAAAGGCAATAATCGAAAAGAGAAGATCAAGAGCACCGAAAGTTTCGGCTGCAAAGGTCAAAATCCCCTGCGCTACCAAAAGCACAATTGACAGGAAAAAGCTTCTGTAAATATATGACTTGCGGTTCAAGCGTCCCTCAGACGTAAAGAACAGCTCCTTGAAAACAGCTTCCTTATCCGCACTGCTGTCCTTAAACAGCAGGTCCAGGCCTTCGCCAAGATTCAAAAACTTCTTACCTGCTCTCGGCGGTGTATTATAAGCGGCAGAACCGTTATCATCCTTGCTGCCAAAACGTTCCTCCGCAAACTTTTGCTGATTATCGGCATTAAAATTATTATAGGAATAGGTATGGAAA